>WFLX010039369.1_pt1 | contig 19629 bp, 14 predicted proteins | sample 4967041 | NCBI WGS metagenome assembly WFLX01 (sample SAMN12857096, study PRJNA449069) | gut metagenome | isolation source: stool from male and female vole | host: Microtus ochrogaster | place: USA:Florida | collected 2017
GGCCGACGCGTCAACGCCGCCGATGCTCCGGCGGTTTGAGCCGATTGAAATGAGCAGGTCTATCACTTGGCTGACGTGTCGCTGTTCCAGATTTTCCATGAAGAAGTCGAGGAGATACTCGGCATTGTTCCATTTACGAAACAATAGAGTTAGCTCATCAACTTCCTCATCAGGAGCTTTGACAGCCCACAGATGATTGTATCTGGGTATTACCCTTACGAACTTCATATAGTATAAACATTTTTCTTAGTGCAAAGTTAAGAAATAACTATGAAAAACGCAACTGATAGGTTTAGTTTTTAATCTAACTCTGATACTCCCGGATTTTTCAAATGAAAGATTCGCGAAAAAACTCGGAAAAATCAGGTAAAAAAATTGCATACATCAAAAACAACTCCTAACTTTGCACTCGCAAACCGCCGGATTTATCCCGCAGGTGCATAGGATTGTCTTATGGTGTAATGGTAGCACTGCAGTTTTTGGTTCTGCCTGTCTTGGTTCGAATCCAGGTAAGACAACCATATTAAAGGAGTTGAGTCACTTTGACTTGACTCCTTTTATTATTCCCCATCAAGTCAACGCCGCCGGCAGCATCAGCGCCATTACCCAAGGAGGCAGCGCGGCAGCTTCTCCCTTGATCATCGACACCACGGCAGGCACACGGCAATAATAACGCTCAAAATCGCGCTCCCTCACTATCTCGCGGCCAAACATCAGCAAGTCAATATCAATCTCCACCTCGGGCGCGGGACGGCGACGGCCAAGCTTGGCCTCGGCCTGCTTCAATATCCGCTCAATCCCCTCCCGCGAGAGTGGCGCCGCGGCTCTGACCCACGCCACGGCATTGGCGTAGGGCAACACCGGGCTGGCGGCAAAGCCCCCCTTGGCGGCGAAACTCATCAGCGGCTCGGCGTCATTCTCCCCCGCGGTGCTCACCACCGGAGCGAGCCGGTCAAGCTCCCCGCGACATTGCCTCACCTTGGCCGACGCGTCAACGCCGCCGATGCTCCGGCGGTTTGAGCCGATTGAAATGAGCAGGTCTATCACTTGGCTGACGTGTCGCTGTTCCAGATTTTCCATGAGGCGAGCGCCTGCCCCTTGAGCATCGCCAGGCCCGAACAAATCTTCGCCCCCATCGTCGCGGCCTTGGTCATAAACAGGGTCGGGTCGGGGTTATACACGAGGTCATAACAGAGATTGGCCGGCGTGAGATAGTCATAAGGGATGTCGGGCGCCGAATCCACGTCGGGAAACATGCCGAGCGGAGTGGTGTTGACAATCACGGGGTGAGACTCTATCAGCGAGGGGTCACGTTTGAGATCGTCATAGGTGATGCGCCCGGGAGCGGCTGTGCGGCTCACCTGCAGCGGCTCTATCCCCAGCTGACGCAATGCCACAATAACAGCCTTCGACGCTCCGCCGGTGCCCAACACGAGAGCCTTCCCGGCCCCCTCGGGTATCAGCGGCGAGATGCTCTCCTTAAAGCCGATGATGTCGGTGTTATAACCCTCGAGCGAAAAATCACCCGTGGCGGTATCTCCAACGATCTTCACGGTGTTGACCGCGCCGATCTCCTCCGCCTCGGGGCTCAGACGGTCGATATAGGGCAGAATCTGCTCCTTATAGGGAATAGTGACATTAAGCCCCTTGAGATGAGGATGTTCGGCAATCACCTCCATGAGCTCACCGATATCGTCGAGCTCAAAATTGAGATACTCGGCCTCGATGCCTTCTCTGAGAAACATCTCGGTGAAAAACTTGCGTGAGAAGCTGTGACCGAGCTTCAAACCTATAAGTCCGTAGGTCTCCATGACTAATTACTCAAATTACCGCGTTATTACTCTTTTATTCCTGCAAAGGTACACAAAAATCCGAAATTTTTTAGCTACCTTTGCACACATGAATCGAAAGATTTATAAAAAGACATAGAGCCTCAGAGGAGACTCATTTAAATTATAGCGTCTGCTATTTGTTCCATCCCCCTGAAATCGCCAAATTTATACGGAATGAGACGAACAAGTTGCAAATGTTCGCATATGCGAGCATTTGACCTTGCTTCATTCCANGCTTTNGCGAGCCGCAGGGGAGCCCCAATCATTTCTNGGGTGGNCGGTGCTCGCANNTNGTGNCTCNNTNNAGTNTGGGAAGNNGCATTCGCAAGTTTGTAACTAACCGAATGTCCTTCAGCAATGGATACCAAACGTCATACCCATACCTATACTGTATCGGCATTCCTTTTCCTTAATCATTAAAGATGTCTAAGGAATATAAGGCAATGCCGATTATTGTTACCGACACCCTGCCTGAGCAGTGGGGATCATCTAATCATGCACCGGTAGATATATCTGAGAATGATATTCTGACTATTTCGCCAGAATTGCTTGCAATGTTGCTAAAAGACCATACCACTAAAGGAAACATCTTTTGGGCAACCGATAATTATGCCGAGCGGGGAGTCGGGTATCAATTTTCAGACCATATCACCATAGAATCTATTACCGGCAAGAATAGCTCCGTAATTGTTCCACGAGCATTAAAAACGCGCCGCCAGCAACAGCTACGAAGCCGAGAGATGGCAGAAGTGTTCACACCGTCGTGGATATGCAATAGGCAAAACAATAGCATAGATTCAATATGGTTCGGACGTAAAGATGTATTCAATAGAGAAATAATTAGCTCCGACGGCTCTCGAGCATGGATTCCTGTAGATGGCAAAATTGAATTTCCTGATGGTAAAACATGGCGTGATTACGTTACTGAAAATCGTATTGAAATCACTTGTGGAGAAGCGCCATATCTTGTTAGCCGTTATGACACCGTAAGTGGTCAACCCATTCCAATTGCAATGCGGATTGGCTTGCTTGACCGCAAGTTAAGGGTTGTTTCTGAAAATACTGATAATTCGGGGGAGTGGCTCGCTGCGGCAAAAGCGGCTCTACGCTCTACATACGGATATGAATGGCAAGGCGATAACCTTGTTCTTGCTCGTGAGAATTTACTCTATACTGTAAGTGACTACTACATAACAAAATTTGGCAGGAATCTCCCCAAACAATCTCTTCCCGGACTTGCATACATCATCTCATGGAATATTTGGCAGATGGACGGATTAAAAGGAGTTATCCCAAATTCCTGCGGCAAACGTCACACAGTCATTAAAGATTTATTTGGAGAAACAATAACTGAAAATCAATGTCAAGGTTGCAAAGACGGAGATATAAAGAAGCATAATGGAATTTATGCAACGATTGTCAACTGGCCCAACGATGTAACAACTTCGCAAGTCAAACACAAAAAACCCGTCCGCTTTATTGACCTTCTTAAATAATCTATTGCCATATGGAGAACTATTTTGAAGCACCAAAGCCCAAACTAATTTATGTATTTCGTATTTCCGATCCTGCTCATAAAGGCTGTTTGAAAGTTGGCGAAACAACTTTTGAAGTAGGCGAAGATATAAACCCTTTGGAAATTAAACCTAATTCTTCCATTCTCAATGCGGCTGCACGTAAACGTATTGACCAATACACGCAAACGGCCGGCATTGCATATGAATTGCTCTACACGGAGTGTACTATGTTCATGCGGGGATTAAAATTGAGATGGTTTAGTGATAAGGAAGTTCATGAAGTACTTCGCCGCTCAGGAATTAGGCGAAAAACATTTGATGATACCGTAGAACAAGAGCGTGAATAGTGTGAAACAGACCTCGCTACCGTCAACAAGGCAATTGCTGCTATTAAAGATGGAAGAAAAGCTCTTATAGCTTCAGAAGTTACGCAAAATCAAACTCCAATAGAACTTCGACCAGAGCAGCGCCAGGCAATTGAAATGGCGAAAAAACGTTATGCAAAATACCCGGTTATGTTATGGAACGCAAAAATGCGTTTCGGCAAAACCGTCTCAGCATTACAATTAGTAAAAGAGATGGGCTTTGGGCGTACCCTACTTTATACCCACCGTCCTGATGTCATAGAAGGTTGGTTTGAAGATTTTAATAAAATCTTTTTTGATAGATCGGACTATCAATTCGGATCTAAGGTTAATCTTGGCTCCGACCTTGAAACGCTTGAACGGCGACACAGATTAGATGGTCTTAACTACGTTTATTTTGCCTCTCTGCAAGATTTGCGTGGTTCTAAAGTTGTGGGTGGTAAGTATGAGAAAAATGATGATGTTTTCTCTACCCCATGGGATTTCATCATTATTGACGAAGCCCACGAAGGCACTCAAACGCCAATAGGAAAGGCAGTGTTTGATGAACTTACCAAACACGCTCCAAAAAGGCTTGAGCTCTCTGGAACAGCCTTTAATCTCCTTGAGAATTTTTCTGAGGATGAAGTATTTACTTGGGATTACACTAAAGAGCAACGCGCTAAAGAAGAATGGGATAGGAATCACTTCGGCGATCCCAATCCATATGCAGGCCTTCCGAGAATGAATATTTATACATATGATCTTGGTCATTTGATGACCGATTTCGCAGACGAGGATATTGCTTTTAACTTCAGAGAATTTTTCCGAACATCCGAAACTGACGACACTTTCGTCCATGAAGCAGATGTACTAAGTTTCCTCAATTTACTAACAAAAACTGACAATGAATGTCTTTATCCTTTCTCTAATCAGAATTATCGGGATATCTTCAAACACACTCTTTGGATGCTACCGGGAGTAAAAGCAGCAAAAGCTCTGTCTGCTCTCCTACGTCATCATACGGTTTTTAGTAAGTTTGATGTGGTAAATGTCGCGGGTGACGGTGACGAAGAAGAAGACCACGAAAAAGCACTCAAAAAAGTCAAAAAAGCTATTGCCGAATGTTCCTACGGCACTATTACACTTTCGTGCGGTAGACTTACAACAGGTGTTTCCGTGCCTCAATGGATGGGGGTATTAATGCTTTCAGGTAGCTTCAATACTGCCGCATCTTCATATATGCAGACTATCTTCCGAGTGCAAACCCCTTACACTGTCAATGGTCTTGTAAAGGAGGATTGCTATGTATTTGATTTTGCACCAGACCGAACTTTGCAGGTTCTTGCTACTGTTCCACGAGTAAGCACAAAGGCCGGTAAAACCACTGAAGAACAAAGACAAGAGCTCGCAAAGTTTCTTAATTTCTGTCCAGTTATTGGTATGCAGGGCTCAAAAATGAAGCCATATGATGCTAATAAAATGATGGAGCAGCTGAAGAAAGCATATGTTGAGCGAGTTGTTCGTAACGGTTTTGAAGACAGCTATCTCTATAATGATGAGCTGACCAAACTATCTGATATTGATATTCATGATTTTGACAAACTGAAAGGTATTATTGGTCAAACCAAAGCCATCGGCTCAGTCGGCAATATCGACGTTAATTCACAAGGTCTTACAAAGGAAGAATACGACAAGAAAGAAGAACTCGAAAAAAAGAAGAAAAAGAAACAGCTAACCGATGAAGAAAAGGCTCTTCTTGAAGAACTTCAGAAGAAAAAGAAAGTTCGAAATGAAGCCATAAGTATTCTTCGGGGGATATCTATACGTATGCCATTACTTATTTACGGAGCTGATATTAAGGAGGAAGATGAAACAGACGCCCTCTCCATCCATAATTTTATAGATCTCGTAGATGACCCATCTTGGGAAGAATTTATGCCTGGTGGAGTAACTAAAACAGTATTTAAACGCTTTAAAAAATATTATGATGAGGATATTTTTACCGCATCTGCCAAACGTATTCGTCAGATGGCACGTGCTGCAGACCGTTNGNCCNTTGANGAACGTATTGAACGTATAACTGCTATTTTCCGNACTTNCCGNAATCCTNACAAGGAAACNGTCCTCACGCAGTGGCACATTGTCAATCGTCATATGAGCGATACAATCGGGGGATATTGCTTCTTTGATAAGACCTTTGATAAAGACAATCCACTAATCGAACCTAGATTTGTGGAACGAAAACCTACTGCCGATGTGTTTTCAACTGACAGTCACCTTTTGGAAATCAATTCCAAGTCAGGATTATATCCGCTCTATCTTGCATATAATCTCTATCGTGCCGCACTAAAAGAAGAACTAACTTCTCCACAAACGCTCGAAGAACATTTACAAATTTGGGATAAAGTCGTCGCAGAAAATATCTTTGTAATATGCAAAACTCCAATGGCCAAAGCCATTACTCGTCGCACTCTTGTTGGTTTCAGAGAGGCTCGTGTCAATACTCGATATTTCAAAGACTTAGTAAATCAAATCAAAAATAAGCCCAACAACTTCCTTACAAAAGTTGTCAAAGGCAAATCGTTTTGGAAAGCAATTAACAATGATAATATGAAATTCAAAGCCGTTGTAGGAAACCCTCCATTTCAAGAAGTTGTAGCGCAAAAAGAGAGTGCCAATGGGCAAAAGGTAAGTGTTAGTATCTTCCATCATTTCCAAATAGCGAGTGATAAATTAGGAGTTTTTTCATCACTTATATATCCCGGTATTCGTTGGATCCATCGTTCCGGTAAAGGTCTTGATCAATTCGGACTAAACCAAATCAATGACCCACATCTAATGATGCTTGAATTTTTNCCANANTCAACTGATATATTTGAAAACGTAGGTATTGCTGNCNGCCTTTCCANCGTTCTTAAAGATATGCGCAAAAAAACTCCTNGCTTCAGATATATTTATTCGAGACATGGAGAAGTTCAAACTACCAAAGCTGAAAATCCAGGAGATTCCTTGTTCTGTCTTGACCCTCGTGATTCTCAGATAATAGAAAACATTAATCGTTTCGTTTCTGAGAACAGCTTAGCATATCTTCATGATGCTGTACTACCTCGTAGTTTATTTTCAATAGAAAGTGATTTTGTTGAAAATAACCCGGACANAGTTCGTGAATACAATGGANNTCATTTATTCGATCATTTCANTCCTNCAACAGAGGTTAAACTATTCACCAATGACAAGGCTGGAAAGGCTGGACGTGCTCGTTGGTATATTGTAAACCGATCCGTTATCACTACAGGCCTTGAGCACCTTAATCGCTGGAAAGTGATTGTGTCAAGTGCAAATGCAGGAGGACAAAAACGAAGTAACCAACTTGCCATAGCAGACAACCTCTCTGCGTTTGGTCGTTCTCGTGTTGCATTACGCTCATTTGGAACAGAAAAGGAGGCTCAAAACTTTTTCAAATATTGTCGTGCGGAGCTAATTCGATTTGCTTTTTTACTCACTGATGAGTCATTGACTTCTCTTGCAAAGAAGGTTCCCGATCTTATTGATTATTCCGACAATAACGCATATATTGACTTCTCTGATGATATCAATTCTCAGCTTTATAAATTATTAAACATTGATGACGTAAACCAAGCACATATCCGTTCTGTCCTTGCCACTAAAGCTCTTTAAAAGTGCTATGGCATACTTATGCTTAAAGTTATCAAAGTTCTTAAGTTTGTTAATCTGAGTCGTCTTGGCAATCTTTCTTGCATTAGGCTTGAATAATTGCCAAGACGATGTATATTTTGAAGATCCGCGGATGGGTGGGGGAAAATTAAGGAATTTTTTAGGTTTGGGAGGGGTGGGGATGGGGAAAATGTTGCTAATTTTGCGGTATGATTAAACAGTTTGCTCTCATTTTGATTCTCTCGCTGCTGCCGGCGCTCGCTGCCCGCGCCGTCGAGCCCGATTATACCGACGCGCCCGTCAATCTGTTTGACGGCAAATATGCCATGTTTGCCGAGATGGCCGACTCGCTCTATCAGTGCGGCGAAATAGCTAAGGCTATCGAGGCTACCGACAGCGCCCTCAGAATCTCCCCCGCCAATCCGCTCAACGCNATGCTTCAGGTCAANGCNGCGACGATGCTGCTCGAGACCGACCGCCCTCTCGACGCCCTCGCCCGNCTCGACATTGCCCACAACTTAGTGCCNGAGAGCACAACNGTGCTGCAGCGGAGGGCCGAGATTCTGTTGAGCCTTAACCGCAACGACGAGGCGCTGAGCGACCTCACCGCCATGCTCGAAATTGATTCGCTGCTCATCGAGCCGCGCCTCAAGAGGGGCATGCTGGAGCTTTATAAGGGGAATTATGAGCAGGCCAAGAGCGATTTTGACACCCTCAACCGACTTGCGCCCGACAATATCGCCACAGCCACCGGCTATGCCGTCTATTACATGGAGACCGACGATCTCGCCCAAGCCAAGCAATGGCTTTCGGTGATTATCGACACCGAGCCAGACGCCGACTATTATGCCATGAGGGCCTACTGCAACCTGCAGCTCAATCTGCTGCCCGAAGCGGGTCAGGATATATCAAGCGCCATGAAGCTCAATCCCGACGACCCGGTGTTATATCTCTACCGCGCGCGCCTCAACAAGCTGCTCTATCAATATGACAAGGCGCGGGCCGACGCCAAGACAGCCATGACGATGGGCATTGATCGCGAGGTGATCAAGAAATTTCTGGAGTGACAGCCTTGCGGGCGGCGGCAAGTTTTTCGGGCGAGCCGATNTCATGCCANATATATCCCNCCTCGGGCTCATAGTTGCCGATGGTGATGTCGCNGCANTTGGCTATATAGAAATCCATCACCGAAAAAATCTCCCGGCCGAAGCGGGCTATCATATTGAGCGCCGTTTTGGAGAGGATATGCACTCCCCCGAACGCCTTACAAGTCAATTCGCCGGGATTGTCGATTTCGGGGCGCGTCTCCCCGGTCTTATGATTAATCCACCCCCTCATTCTGCCCGAGCGGTCAAAGAGAAGTCCGCGCGNAGAGTTGCGGCGGCTGTCACNCAACNGNGTCACCTCATTCTCCGAGCCNCGGTGTGNCCCGATCATCGCCGGAAGGGAAAAATCACTCAATATGTCGGCATTATAGGCTATAAGGTCGCCGCTCACTTTTGGAGCGATTGCGGCGAGGGTGCCCCCGGTGTCGAGCAGCGTCTCCTCGCGGCAAATCTCAAACTCCACTCCTTCGAGACGGAGCGACGCCACATATTCCTCAACCTTTGAGGCGAGNTGATGGGTGTTGACAAAGATTTTCCTGACNCCTGNGTCAGCGAGGCGGCGCGCCACTCCGAGCAGCATAGGCACNCCCCCCACTTCGATCAGCGCNTTNGGGCAACTGTCGGTGAGAGGCCTCAGCCTNGTGCCTAATCCGGCGGCAAAGATGAGAGCTTCCATAGTTATTTTTTCTCCNCGGCGGGAAGCAGTTGAGTGATAGCCTGCTCGCGATGAATCACCTTCACCTCCACGCCNTAACGCTTATTGATTATCCTTGCNAAATTATCGGCGCCATAAACCGAGCGGTGCTGGCCGCCGGTGCATCCGAAAGCCACCTGCAGGGAGGTGAATCCCCTTTCGAGGTATCTCTCCACAGCCGGACCGACCATTTCGACCGCCTGAGCCACAAGCCGCGGCATTTCGCCTTTATCCTCCAAAAACTCCCTCACCTCGGGCGAGAGGCCGGTGAGGCTGCGATATTGCTCATATCGGCCGGGNTTGTGGGGNGCGCGGCAGTCAAACACAAATCCGCCGCCNTTNCCGCTCTCGTCATAGGGCAANCCGCGCTTGTAGGAAAAGCTGTAGACNGTGACCCTGAGCCGGTCGCGGGGAGGCTGAGCCTTAAACCTCGGCATCTCGCCCACCCTGTGGAGCACCTCCCTGAGATGCAGCAGACCGTTTGATTCGAGCCATTTGTCATAGCGCCTGATGGTGGCCAGCGCATTGGGTATGCTCTCCATAAAGGCGGTCTTGCCCTCGGTGATGCCCCTCAGGCCATAAGCACCGAGCACCTGCAGCATNCTGAACACCACCATTGCGGTNAGCTCGTCGTCAAACTCCTCGNCGGTCACNTNGCGANACTTTCTCAGCTCCTCGAGATAACACCCCACCATCCGCTCACAGAGCCAATCGGGAATGGCGGCGCGGGCCTGTCGCAGCAGCGAAGCCACATCATAGGCCACCGACGCTATCCTGCCCCCCTGATAGTCGATAAACCACGGGGTGCCCTCAGCGTCGATCATCACGTTGCGGCTCTGGCAATCTCTCATCGAAAAGCCTGTGAGACGCGGATTAGCCCCCACCGAAAGCCTTTGACCGAGCCGCTCCAGCTCATCTTCGAGCAGGTTTTCGTCAAAGCTCACTCCGGTGGCCTTGAGAAAGCAATACTTGAAATAATTGAGGTCCCACATCACGGCGCGGTAGTCCATCCGGTCGCGGGGATAGCAGCGCGAGGTGTCGATAGCTTCGGCGGTGAGACACTGAATTGCGGGCAGCGCCCTCACAGTGGCTTCGAGCAGCCGCGCCGGCTCTCCCTCCCACTCCCCGCTCTTGCGCCCGGGAGCCATAGCGTCAAACAGCAACCTGTCGCCGAGGTCCTCCATCAGATAGACTCCCTCGTCGGGCGATTGGGCCACCACGCTCACCACATTGAGCCCGAGCCCCTTCATCACACCCGACAGATAGATGAATGTCTCGTTTTCGCGCCGGTCGGGGCCCCATGCGCCCACGAGGGTAGTGCCATCGTGGAGCAGCAACCTGAAATAGCTGCGCGCCGAGCCGGCGGCGGCAAGAGGCACCACATCTTTNGGTTTGTAACCGTTGAGTTCGGCAAGCCTTATCAAGGCTCGGGGAGCGTTATCGCGCGATTTCTGCCGGGGGGATAGTGACATGGGATGGTCTTTAAAAGTCAACAGCCATTACTGCGACACGGGATCTCATCCCGCCGTAGTAATGGCTGAAGTAAGAAGTTTGAATCAAAAAAAAAGGTGATTTCCGATTAGAAAGGAAGATCGTCGATAGCGGCACCGCCACCTGAAAGGGGATCGGGCACCGAAGGAATCGGGGGAAGGTCGGGAATACCTACGGGGGGAACGTCGGCGGGTTGCTGGGCAGCGCCTTGCTTCTCGGCTTTCCAACCGCGGATAGAGGTGTACCAGCGACCCTGATATTCGCGGCTCTCAATGTCAAAGCTCAGAGTAATCTCGTCGCCAACATTGAGGGGATATTGGTCTGCACGCTCGCCAAAAAAGTCGAAATGCACCTTTTTGGGATAAGTTTCCTGTGTTTCAAGCACATACTCACGCTTTTTCCAAGCGTTGCCGGCTTTTGAAGTGCCCGACATTTCGGGAAGAGCCACTATGATTTTTCCGGAAATTTCCATTTTAGATTCTGTTGTGATAAAAATCGCTTATATTAATTACCCCGCAAAGGTAATCAATGAATCGCTAACCGCAAAAAATTGCGGCATTAAAGATTTACTGACCAAGATAGGCTTTGAGCTGACGGCTCCTCATGCCTTTGAGGCGGCGGATGGCGTTTTCCTTAATCTGACGCACGCGCTCGCGGGTGAGATTGAGTTTGGCGCCGATCTCTTCGAGGGTCATCTCCTGACAGCCGATACCGAAAAACATCTTCACTGTGTTTCGGTCGCGCTCGGGGAGCTGCTGAAGCACACGCTCAATCTCCTTCGAGAGAGATTCCTGAGCGAGAGGCGCGTCGGTGGCGGGGCTGTCATCGTTGGTGAGCACGTCGAGAAGCGAGTTATCCTCACCCNCCACAAAGGGAGCGTCGANACTCACCTGACGGCCTGANGCCTTGAGGGTGTCGGCAATCTTNTCAACAGGCACGTCGAGACATTCGGCAAGNNCCTCGGGCGANGGACGACGCTCGTTTTCCTGCTCGAACTTCTGGAGGGCCTTGGTGATTTTGTTGAGCGAACCAACCTGATTGAGAGGNAGACGCACTATNCGGCTCTGCTCGGCAAGAGCCTGCAGAATCGACTGACGAATCCACCACACGGCATAAGAGATAAACTTGAAGCCACGGGTTTCATCAAATTTTTCGGCAGCCTTGATAAGGCCAATGTTACCCTCGTTGATAAGGTCAGAAAGCGAAAGGCCCTGATTTTGATACTGTTTGGCCACCGACACCACAAAGCGGAGGTTGGCCTTAATAAGCTTATTGCGGGCCTCTATATCGCCGTGGCGTATACGGCAGNCAAGTTCAACTTNCTCATCAACCGATATAAGTTCCTCACGGCCAATCTCAACAAGAAACTTGTCGAGAGATGCGTCACCACGTCGGGTGATTGATTGTCCTATTTTAAGCTGTCTCATATTCTGGATACTTCAAAAATCTTGCAAATTTACTTATAATTCAACGCAGCAACAAGCGAAATAGCATATCTTTAAGTTATTTTAACTTTGTAAGATATGCTATGTCGTTTACTTACCGAGCTGAAAATCAAGCGTCGGCGAGGAGATGAGCTTGTCGTGCGACACTCTCATGTCCTTCAATGGCTTCGAGNCGAGAGTCACCTGCCTGAGGTCACCCTCGCCGCTGCGGGTAATCACGAGCTCCGAGGCGCCGTAATATTTNGGGTCGAGGTCGATTTCCACCCTGTCNAATGCGGGCACGGTGAGGGTATAGTAAGGCTCGCCGGGGCAATCGGGATANAGGCCCATCATNGAGAAGACGGCCCAGGCCGACATNGTGCCGGTATCATCATTGCCGGGCAATCCGTCGGGGGTNTCCTTAAACGATGTTTCGAGCAAGCGGTCAACCTCCTTGCGGGTGCGCCATTCCTCNCCTTTCACACGGCTGAAAAGATAGGGNTAAGCAATGTCNGGCTCGTTTGAGGGGTCATAGAGGCCGAGGTCAAACACGCTCTGGAGCTTNTNGACAAACTTCTTCTTNCCACCCATGAGGCTTATCATNCCGTCAACATCGTGAGGCACGAAGAANGTGTANTTCCACGCNCTACCCTCATGAAATCCGGGCACCGGCTCGAAATTCTCACCCTGACGCGGGTCGAAGGGGTCGAGGAATGAGCCGTCGGCATTGAGGGGGCGCAGGGTGCCGGTCTCCTTGCTGTAGTAATGGCGGTAGCCNTTGGCCTGTTTGCGCATNGAGTCGGCAAANTCCTTGTGGCCCAGCTCGTCGGCAAGACGCGCCAGAGCGTTGTCGGCNACATAATATTCCAGAGCGTGGCTCACCGAGTTGTCGCCCGAATTGTCAGCGGCATAAAATCCNANGGGGATATATCCTTTGGCGAGATAGGGGTCGTTGTCGGGGCGCATGGGGTTGGAAGCCGATGGNGACAGGGCGCTTTTTCTCATCGCCTCATAAGCGAGGTTGATGTCAAAATTCTTCAGGCCCTTGCTCCATGTGTCGACAATCACCGGTATGGCGGGGTCGCCCTCCATAGTGAATGTTTCGCGGCCAAACAGCTCCCACTTGGGCAGCCAGCCCCATTCGCGATACATCTCCACCATCGAGTTGACCATATCCTCCTGCTTCTCGGGATAAACAAGGGTGAGCAGCTGATGGAGGTTGCGGTAGGTGTCCCAGAGCGAGAACACTGTATAGCGGTCGCGGTCGGTGGTGAGTATTTCGCCGCTCTCCATGCCGGGATACTGCCCGTTGACATCCTGAAGTATATTGGGGTGAATCAGCGAGTGATAGAGCGCGGTATAGAATATGCGCTTCTTCCCCTCGTCGCCCCACACTCTTATGCGGCCGAGCTGGGAGGCCCAGTTGTTGCGGGCGTCGGCGAGGATGCTCTCGAAGTNCTTGCCCGACTGCTCGNCGTTGAGATTGGCCAGCGCGTTGCTCTCCGACACAAACGACACCGCCACGCTCAGCTCCACCTGCTCGCCCTGAGCGAGCGAGTCNTAGGTGAACCAATAGCCGGTGTCATCGCCCGAAATCGAGCGCAGGGTATTGTCATAAATCTTATAGGTGCCGTTGTCGGGAGTCCATGCGGCCTCCACTCCGGTCATGAGCGGCTGCTTCTTCCAATAGCCCGACGATGAGGGCTTTTTGTTGACACGCGCCGCGAAATACATCACGAATACAGCCTTGGGATTATAGCAGAATGTGCCGAGTACACGGCTGCCGGTGATTTCGGTGTCGCTGATGCGGGTAATCGAGCCGCCGGTCTCATTGCTGAGGCCTATACCGAGATTGACGAGTATATTGCCCTGGCCGGCGGGAAAGGTAAATCTTTCTACCGAGGTGCGGGGCGACGCTGTCACCTCGGCCTTTATGCCATATTCAGTGAGAGTGGCGGTATAGTAGCCGGGCGAAGCTGCCTCGTCGGTATATGTAGAGCCATATTTTGTGAAGTCGGGTTCAAGCGGGCCGGTNGTTGCCATTGTTATCACCGAGCCCATCTCGGGGCAGCCCACACCGCTGAGATTCACATGCGAAAAGCCGGTGAGATAGCTGTTGGTATNGTCGTAGGGGGTTGACCACCAGCGGCTATCCTTGTCATAGCGGTTGAGCTCCGAGCCGGTGACGTTGAAGGGTGACACCGACATCAGGCCGTTGGGCACCAGCGCGCCCGGGTTGGTGGTGCCATAGTTGGTGGTGCCGACAAACGGATTCACATAATCGAGAATCGTCAGATCGGCAGTTCCCTCACCATGAGCTGAAAATGAAGCNAGAGCCGNGACAAAGGCTGCCGCGATCAATGATTTCTTATTCATTCGTCAGGGTCGGTTTTCAGGAGAAGTTGCGAAATCAGAGGGTGTCGGGCCCATNGTCAGNTCGAGCACNCCGCCGGCCATNATATCGTTATAGTCGATATAGCCTTTGGTGTAGGGCTTGGAATTGAGGGTTGCCGACTGAACATAGATATTTTCNGGCGAATTGTTGATNGCCTTGACAACAAACTGCTTATTCTGAGGCAGAGCCAAAGTCACGCTGTCAAACACCGGCGAGCCTATCACAAAGCGTCCGCCGGCAGGCTCAACCTGATAGAGGCCGGCCGACGAAAGCACATACCATGCCGACATCTGGCCTACATCCTCGTTGCCGCACAGTCCGTCGGGAGCGGCGTCATAGAGCTCGTCAACCACGCGGCGCACGATAGCGGCGCCCTTGGCCGGCTGACCGGCATAGTTATAGAGATAGGCCACATGATGGCTCGGCTCATTGCCGTGGGCATACTGGCCTATCATGCCCGAGATGTCGGGAGAGGCATCTTCGCCAAGGTCGCCCTCTATGATGAACAGAGAGTCGAGCTTTGCCACAAACTTATCCTCGCCGCCGAGCATTTCGATGAGGCCGTGGGGGTCCTGGGGCACCATCCAGAGATATTGCCAGGCATTTCCCTCACAATAATCATCGGCGCGGTGGGTGGTTGAGAAGGGGTTGAACTCTCCGGGGCGGAAGTTGCCGTTTGAGTCACGTCCACGCAGGAATCCGGTCGAGGGGTCATAGTAGAGCTTGTAGGCCTGACCGCGACGCTCAAACATGGTGTCGCGCTCGCCGGTCATGGCGGCCACGCGGGCTATGGCATTGTCGGCCACGGCATATTCAAGGGCTTTGGCCACGCTCTCGTCTCCGTCGGGGAGGTCGAAGGCGATGAAGCCGGGCGATTTGAGGCGGTAGAGCGAACGTTCGTCGAGCAGGGCCGACTGTCTCATGGCGTCGAGAGCGCGGGGCACGCTGTCAACAAATCCTTTCAGGGCAAGGTCGCCGAGCACTATGATGCCTGGATTGCCCACCATGCAGTTGGTTTCGTTGCCATGCAGGTGCCACACGGGGAGCTTGCCCTGCTTGTCATAGATGTCGAGGAATGTGTTGGCAAATTCTTTCTGCTTCTCGGGCAAAACGAGGGTATAGAGGGGATGAGCGGCGCGATAGGTGTCCCAGAGCGAGAAAATGGTGTAACGGGGCTCGGGATCNTCGGCGTCGGTAAACACNGCCGGGGCGGTCATGGTGTGGAACAACGAGGTGTAGAACACCTTTTTATCCTTTTCGCTGCCACCCTCCACAGTCATTTTTGCAAGATGCTCGTTCCAGGTCTCGTCGGCGCGGTCGGCATAGAGATTGAAGTCAAAGTCGGGAGCCTCGGCCTCGAGGTTGGTGCGGGCCTTGTCGACACTGTTGGGCGAGAGNCCCACGCGGGCAATGAGCGGNTGCTCNGAGGGAGCGAAAACCAGGGTTGCCAGGGTGTCGCTTATCTCGCTTCTCACAATGGGGCGCGAGAACTCGGCATGGAAATANATCTTCTGGTCGTGAGCCCANCCGGTCGAGAAACGGTGGCCGGCAATCGAGGCTGAGTCGAGGCCGGTAAAACCGGTGTCATAGGGNCGGTCCCANCCTATGCCATATTTGAGGTTGATTTTGAGATAGGCGGTGTCGTTGGGGTTGAAGTCATACTGATGTATGCCTGTGCGGGCGGTGGCGGTGAGCTTCACATCCACTCCGGCATCCTTGAGCTTCACGCTGTAGAAGCCGGGGCGGGCCACCTCATCATCGTGTGAAAACGACGAGATGTTGAGCGACGGGTCGGCGGTGGGAAAGAAAAGTATGTCGCCGAGGTCACCTATGCCGGTGCCGCTGAGGTGGGTGTGGCTGAATCCCACCAGCGCGCTATCCGAATAATGGTAGCCCGAACACCAGTCCCAGCCCTTGCCCACCTGCGACGGGCCGAGCTGCACCAGGCCGAAAGGCACATTGGAGCCGAGAAACACATGGCCGTGACCACCTGTGCCTATCATCGGGTCGACATAGTCGGTGAGGCGGGGTGATTCCTGTTTGGCGGTGCTGCCACAGGCAGTGATGGCGGCAGCAATGATCGGCAGCAAAGCCGAAGATATGTTGATTTTCATGACAATTACTGTTGCTGGTTTTTACGGGCCTCACGGTCGAGCTGAGAGAGCGCAAACACATAAGCGCCGGCCGAAATGGCTTTTGAAGCGCCGATTTTCGAGAATATCAGACCAATGCGCTTCAGGGGGTCATAGACAATGGTTTCGTCGGTGCCGTAGATTCTCATGGTGCGACGGTCGCCGCGGGCAAAGAGGCTGAACTCCTCAGGGTCGTCGAGATTGAACACCTCCATCTGCACTCGCTTGATGTTTTCGCCGTTGAGAGTCGAGATGCGGCCTCTGAGCTCCTCAAGCAGCGCGGGGGCGATATATTTGCGGGCGGCTGTGATACCACCGCCTATCACGATGATACCGTCGATGAGCTGCACGGCGGCGGCGATAGCGTGACCGGCCACGCGACCCATCTTCTCAAAGGCTCCGATGGCGGCCTCGCGGTTGCCGGGACGGAGCCCCTCGGCTATCTCAAATATATCCTTAGGCTCATAATTGTGGTCGAGGTGACCCGACAGCTCGGCATATACACGCTTGATGGCTCTCACGGCCACACCCTCCTCGATTATGATGTTGGCATCGTCGGGATGGGGAAGGCAATAGGTCTCCACACATGAGTTGTCACCGCGGTTGAGCTCGCCGTTGACAACCACACCCACACCGAAACCGGTGCCGAAGGTATAGCCGAGCAGATTGTGATACTGCTTGGGGCTGCCCATCTCNGCCAGGCGGGTGTTGATGTCGGGCAACACGCCATAGAGCGCCTCGCCGAAGGCATAGAGGTCGCCGTCGTTGTTGATAAAGACCGGCAGGTTGAACTTGCGGCTCAGAAACGGCCCGAGGGCCACGCCGTCACGAAACGAGGGGAAGTTGGGGAGAAAACCGTCGATAATGCCCATCGAATAATCGGCCGGGCCGGGGAAGGCGAAGCTTATTGCCGAGGGCTTGTCGTCAAGCGAATCAATGATCTGCTGAAAACCGTCAACCATCGTGGCCAGACATTTGTCAAGGTCATGGGCGTTTGACGGCATGGTGATGGGTTTGACAATATATTCACAACCTCTCATTGCGCCGAACACAAAGTTTGTGCCGCCCGCATCGAGGGTAATAACGATTCGTTTATCGTGGCGATACATGNTATTATTATATAAAAATATGAAACAGNTTGGTAAGAAGTCAAANAAAGGTGAGGAGAGAGGAGAAGTTATTTCTCACCGGCACTCTTGCCGGCTTCGGGATCTACTTCCTCTACGGGAGCCATGTGGTTGAAGCCCTGGGCGCGAAGGGGAATTTCGGTGCCATCGCGGGTCACGAGCGCACACCCGAGCTCAGGTTTGGTGATATGGCCTATCACCTTGATGCCGTCGATTTTTGAAACGGTGTCGTGGAGGTGGAGGGGCACGGTGAAAAGCAGCTCATAATCTTCGCCGCCGTTCATGGCTGCGGTGACGAGGTTCATGTTGAGCTCTTCGGCCATCACCGCGGTCTGATAGTCGATAGGAATACGGTCTTCATACACACGGCAACCGGTGTCTGACATCTTGCAGATGTGGAGAAGCTCTGACGAGAGGCCGTCGCTGATGTCGATCATCGAAGTGGGGTGAATGTCATGCTTGCGCAGTGCCTCGATTATGTCGCGGCGTGCCTCAGGTTTGAGCTGACGCTCCACAAGATATTCCTTACCCTCAAATCGGGGCACGAAATTCTTGTCGCCGGCCGATGCCACCTTTTCGCGTTCGAGCAGCTGCAGGCCCATGTAAGCGGCGCCGAGGTCGCCCGACACACATATCAGGTCGGTGTCTTTGGCAGTGTCGCGCCCTATGGCCTGACCTTTGGCCACATCGCCGATGCAGGTCACCGAAATGACGAGGCCGGAATGGGAGCCGGTGGTGTCGCCACCCACGAGGTCAACCCCATAGATTTCGCAGGCAAGACGTATGCCGGCAAACAGAGCCTCGATATGCTCCACGCTAAAACGGGCGCTGATGCCGAGGCCCACGGTGATCTGGCGCGGGGTGCCTCCCATGGCATATATGTCGGAGAAGTTGACCACGGCAGCCTTATAGCCGAGATGTTTCAGAGGCATATATGTGAGGTCGAAATGCACCCCTTCGAGCAACATGTCGGTGGTTACCAGCACATCGCTTTCGGGATAGCTCATCACAGCGGCGTCGTCGCCCACGCTCTTACGGGTTGATTCATTGAAATGAGGCAGATTTTTGGTGAGGCGGTCTATCAGGCCGAACTCCCCTATTTCAGATATTTCCATAGTTTTATTTCTTTGGTCGATTAAGATAAATTCTGTTTAACGGGCCAGCATCTCCTTGATGATTTCCATCATATAGGGCTGGGCTTTCTGAGCGGCGAGCTGCACCTCCTCATGGGTGGGAACGTCGGTGACATCCTTGCCGCCGAGGTCGGTGATAACCGACACGCCAAACACCTTGATGCCGGCATGGTTGGCTACGATAACCTCGGGCACTGTCGACATGCCCACGGCGTCGCCGCCTATCACACGGAAGTATTCATATTCGGCAGGGGTCTCGAAAGTGGGGCCGGGGGTGCCGACATACACGCCGTGCATCACTCTTATCCCTTTGTCGGCGGCAACCTTGTCGGCCAGGGCGATAAGCTCATGGCTGTAGGCCTCGGTCATGGCGGGGAAACGGGGACCGAGCTCCTCGTAGTTTTTGCCGCGCAACGGATTTTCGGGGAAGAGATTGATATGGTCGGTGATGATCATGATGTCACCCACGCGGAACTCCTTGTTCATTCCGCCGGCGGCATTGCTGACATAGAGGGTATTGACACCGAGAGCCTTCATCACTCTCACGGGAAATGTAACCTGCTTCATGTCATAACCTTCATAGTAATGAAAACGACCCTGCATGGCTATCACGGGGCGATTGCCGAGCTTGCCGAAAATAAGGTTTCCGCTATGGCCCTCTACGGTCGAAACCGGAAAGTTGGGTATCTCCGAATAGGGAATGAACTGCTTGTCGGAGATATGGTCAACCAGCGCACCCAGTCCGGTGCCGAGAAT
>WFLX010091226.1_pt1 | contig 19628 bp, 26 predicted proteins | sample 4967041 | NCBI WGS metagenome assembly WFLX01 (sample SAMN12857096, study PRJNA449069) | gut metagenome | isolation source: stool from male and female vole | host: Microtus ochrogaster | place: USA:Florida | collected 2017
TTCTGAGATAAAATTTTTAGACTCTTGTCGGATGCGTACCGATAAAGAAAAACTGGCCGTCAATAATGTCATTGCTGCATTCAAGGAAGATAAGGCGGTGGACAATGATTAACGTAACCGAAAGAATAAACGAGCTTATGACTTTGAAAGGTTGGACGCCGTATGAGCTGTCAAACCAAACCGGAATTTCAACGAANGCAATTTATGATTGGTTTAAAATCGGNGCTATGCCTACGCTTCAAAATATTATAAAGATATGCGAGGCTATGGAAATTTCGCTTGAACAGTTTTTCTGCGGCGGTAACTATACATACACCGACGAGGAAAATGCAATTTTGAAAGAATGGTTTGCTTTATCGGATTTAGAAAAAGATACAATATTGAACTTGATGGAAACGTTTAAGATTTTAAAAACGAATAAATAATAAAAAAGCAGGGCAAAAGGCCCTGTTTTTTCATAATCTTTATTTTCTATAATAGCACAACAAATATGACAGCCATTGTCACATATAGTAAAATTTTTTATAAAATTTTTTAAAGCAATAAATCGCCCCTTTTCCTCTTGACAACCGCCCTTTTTAAGCACTATAATACACACATAAAAACAAACGTTTGCATTTTTGAGAGGTAAGCAACAATGTAGGGGGTGATTTTAAGTGCCAAATGAATGGACGCCGGCAATAAGAATTTGTCATAACTGCGGAAAAAAGATTACGGGTTACAGAAGCAAAGACGGTTTATTAAAATTACAATGCCCCGTTTGTCGAGCTTGTATGGTTTGTAAAACTATGAGCAGGCGGCACGAACGTGTTGACGTTTATGCGCCACCGAACGAGGTAATTGAAAACTGAATACGTATAACGACGGTTATGGTCGTGGTTGAAAAAGCACCACCGCTTTAAATCCATAATCAGGTCACATATTAGTAAATCGAGGTTAAGCCGAGAAAATCGAGAAGCCCCGACAAAGAAGATTCCGAAAGGAGTCCGATTTGTCGGGGCTTTTCTTTTTAAAAATTTTTCAAATTATTTTTTCAAACGGGAAAGTAGTCTTCCCCTTTAACAATTAGACTGCAACCAACGAAACAAAAAAGGGGGTGAGAATAATGCAAAGCACAGCAGAACGCAGAGTTGCCATTTTGGAATATTTGTGTTTGCGGCGTTCTTCTTCGCTGGCTGAATTGGCAAGCGAATTTAATGTTACTGCACGAACTATAAAAACCGATCTGCAAGTGCTTTCGTGTTCTTATCCTATCTATACTGTGCAAGGCGTTGGCGGTGGTGTGTTCATTTCGGACGGTTATAAGCTCGGAATGAAATATCTATCGGACAGTCAAGCTGAATTACTTGAAAGGCTGAGTTGTGGGCTTCAAGGCTCGGACAAACAAGTGATGGAAAGTATATTAAAAGTTTTCAAAAAATCCGGAAGTATTAAGAGGTAAAAGCAAATGATTTCATTAGACGAAATAAGAGAAGATTTAAAAGACGTTCGATATTACTATATGCGGAAAAAGGTGTTTGAAAGTAATGCTAAAAATGTTGGCGTTTCCGCAATTCAAAAGAAAGTTGAAAGATACAATGCAGCCGTTCTTAATGCTTCGGCTAAACTTTACGACTTATATGTAGGTCTGTATGTAGACGGAAAAACACAGAGCCTTTATTCGGCGGAAATGGGTTATTCCGAAAAACATATCCAAAAGCAAAATAAGCAATTATTGCTGTTTTTACAAGAAAATTTAAAGGAGGAATAAAGCATGCGAGATTTTCCCGATTTTGTTATTGGTGCGGATAACGTGTACAGAACGGCGAATTTTATTGTTAAGCAGAGTTTAAGCGTTCAGTTTGACGATCTGGAAGGCAACGCCGTAGTAAGCAACGACGTTTTCTATAAGCGTACCAAACGCAGAGANAGCGAATACGAACAGATTTTCGGCGAAAGAAAGCGCATAGACGGTAAGCGTTTGCCTTGCACAATGCACGCAAGGAAGTACGTCGATTAAGGCAAAGTTAAAAGCCGTAAATACTGTTAAATGCGGGATATTTGCGGCGCAATTAACGGAAATCTGCGGGTTTGAGTGGGTTTTAATTCCTCCTCCCCGTGGTTTAGAATGAAAATGTAATCAGCGAACGGCAACAATTACGATTTGTGCGGACTTGCAAGATAAAGGTGGCCACCTCCGCTCGTCGCACGAAACGTAGTGTTTCATTAAAGTCCTTTTGCTGTTGCAACAATACAACTTAATAAACAGTTGGCAGACTTGCGGAGAACGCAGACGTGCCGACAAAATCAAATTCAATTTTAAGGAGAAACAAATGGCAGGCGATAAAAATACTACGAAACCTACCGATAACGGAGGCGCACAGAATAACGGAGGCGCACAGAACAACGGAACTCCCGATTACAGCAAGCGTAAATGGCTGAAACCGTCGGACCGTGCGAAAGGTTATGCGGACGAGCGCAAGGCGCAGGTGCATAAGTTCGGTAAGAAAAACGGCGAGCCGCTTGACGATTACAATAAGGGTTTGCGTTCGGGCTATCTTCTTTGTCAGTCCGACCACGCCGGTATGTTCAGATACAAGCAGGCTATGGAAGCTACGAACGATAAGGAATACGCAAGAAAGTTCTCGAAAGAAAAGGGAACGAAACTTAATAAGGGAGGTAAAGCGGCATAATGGCAAACAAGAAAATTATGGTTGAAAGGGAAACCTACGAAAAGAACGGCAAGAGTTATTTTGCCTACTATATTAACGGCAAGGTGCGCGGCACGGACGTAAAGGTTAAGGTCGTACCTCCCGATATGGGCGGCTATACCGTTCTGGATATCGTATATAACGGCGCAAAGGCAGTTGAACTTTCGCTTACGCCTTTCGGGTTTAAGGACGAAAAGACCGGCAGAGAAATCAGCGGTAACACGTACAGCGTTAAGACCTTCGACGAGAACGGCGACGTTTACGAGTGCAAGGTTAAGCCCTTCCGTGATTCCGACAAGACTTTACTCAATATGCTGCTTAGATAAACAGCATAAAGCAAACCTACTGCGGCTTACAAATCAGACTGTGAGCCGCAGTTCTTTTTAAAAGGAGGAATTTTAAATGACGAAAAGCAAAATTAAAACAATACTTATTGCCGTTGCGCTCGTTTTAGTAGTTGCATTAGCGGCAGGACTTATAGCCCATTTTGTGGGTAAAGACAAGACGGATAAACCCGTTACAGGTGATACACCGCAGTATGAGTTGAGCGGAAAAGTTTATGACGAAAGCGGAAACGAAATGCTTTCAAGTATGGTTTACAGTATGCCTCGTGCTATGACTTTTTCCGAGCTGCAAGCCGAAACGGTTTCACGTATAACCATATCCGCAACAGTTTTACCCGAAAATGCAACGGACGGTACGGTTGAATGGTCTATTAAGTTTGACGACGATACCGACACGGACGGGTATTTGGCGTTAGAACCTACATATTACGGTGCTACTACTGCCGTTCTTACTTGCTTTGAGCCGTTCGATTATACTGCAATTATAACCGCAACGTCGAACTACGACTCCACTAAAACCGCAACTTGCTATGTGGATTATTTGTACGAGTTTGAACCCATAGACCTTCATATTTATTGGGACGATATAGTTTTCAATAAAGAAAATAGTATTGAAATGGAATACGATTTCTGCGGCAACGGTACGGTTGAAGGTGATTTCGAATACGGCGATTTGTACATAGAATTGGACGACGCAGTAGTTTACGAAATCAGTCAAAGATTAGGCAGAGAGTTTACGCCTACACCCAAAATTTTAAGTACGGGTTATACTTCGGACGGAATAACATTTTATGTTCCCTCGCCCTTTGCTTGCTTTGCGGCGAACAGCGGAATTAACGAACAGACTTTCAACGAAGCATTTACGCGGGCAATATATTTCGGCTGTGGTGACGACTGCGACTATCACGCAATTATCCACTTTACGGCAAAGTACAGCTATAAGGGCGACGTCGTTGCGGTTGAGCATATCTGGCACGACGGGTACGAAAGGCTTTCTGTTGATTTCTCGCTTGAAGGCTTAATTATACCCGTAGAAGACGTAACGATAGACAACGGCGATATTGTGTTCGGTGTTGGTATGGACGAGCCTTTGGTATGCACATTTGACGGAACGGAAGCGGCAATTTCCACTGATGGAAGAATTAAAGTATCGGGCAAACAGTCAAGCTGTTCGGCAACTACCGTAAACGCTTTGGGTAAGTCCTTTACTAAATATCTTAAGATGGAAACCGGCACGCAGATTACATTTACTACCGCTGCGGATATGACGCTTAAAATTTACGTTGATACAGCGGGTAAGAAAATTAAGGTTGACGGTGTGAACTACACAAGCGAGTCAAACGAGAACGGTGACAACTTTGTTACGGTTAGCCTTAGTGCAGGCTCGCACACAATAACGAAGGGCGACGCTATGGGGTTGTTTGCATTACAACTCAGTGCCGCTTAAAGCGAGGTGAGTTATGAGAACTTTTGCTAAAATTATCGGCTACGGTTTAGTGGTATTACTGCTTGCCGCAGCCGTAGGGCTGACTTACAAATATACCAACGGCTTTAACGAGGATTTTAAGACTTTCTATGTAGAGTACAGCGGTAAAAAAATTCTTTCCACGCAGACCGTTCTTGAGCTTGAAAGCGGTAAAACTCATACTTTCAGCGTTAAGTACACTTTTGATAAAGAAGACGCAAAACCGAAAGATTATTCCGTAAAAATAGTGCCTAATATGACGAAAGATTTTGACTATACCGTAAACGGCGAAAGGTATTTATTTTCTAAAATTAAAGATTTAACCGACGCGTTTAAAATTGATAAAAAGGATACTTCTTTTGATATTGAAATCCCGCAAATTACGTCGTTAAAAAATATCCTTTCGGCATATCACAACGGCGCAAATATAGGAATTGAGCAGTCGGCTATTGAAAGTAATCCTAATCCTTTTACTCTCGTTATAAGTTCGTATAACGGCAAAGTTGTTTATAATATCGGCTTAAAAGCTGTAGATATGCAGGTGGACGAACTGAAAGTTTGTATTGATGGTACAGACGTAACAAATAAGCGCATTTGCCTTTACGGTAGAGTTTTTTATATCGAGGTTTATGCAAAAGTCAATAATGAGTGGATCGACGTATCAGAAGCGGCGGCTATTTCAACAGAGTTGGGCGGTGATTTAGATGGTAACTGTTTAACTATTACTACTTGCATTTCGGCTTACGATTATGCTTCTTTATACATAAAATACGGCAGCGAAACTGTTCACGTAGCGTACTGCAATAATGACGAAGGCGAAGACGGTTGGGAAAGCGTTTAAGGAGGAGTGCCTATGAAGAAAGTATTAAAAGTAATAGCAAAAGCCTTCGCTTTTATACTGCTGTGCTTCCTCATTGTAATCGTTGGATTTTTAAACACATTTAAAATAGCCGTATTTGCCGACAGTTCGGACGAAAGTGTTCAGACTAATTATGAAAAGACAAACGTATTAAACAACCTTAAAGGCTCTACTATCGGCGGCAAAGAATTTGATATAGAGGATTATCCGCATAACAATAATGGCAAACCGCAAATAATATCATTCGTTGAGTTCTGCTATTCCTACTACACCGAAAAGCAAACGGACTACGGGTTATACGTTTACGTTTATAATCCGCAGGACGTGGCGTTCGATATGGTAACAGAGCGAAACAAAATTCAGCTTACATACGGTTCAAAGCCAAGCTATTCAAAGTATGTGTTAGACTTTATAAACTACTCTACCGAGGCGGGCTATGAAGGGCGGTTTTGGAAATTTAAGGTAAGGCTATCGGACTCACAACGGGTGGCTATATTAAAAGAGGTTGACGACAACAGCCGTGTTTACAAAGTAAGCGGTATTGAATTGTCCGTTAAGAACGTGGTAACTGATTATCCGTGCGCCCAAACTTATACCTATAAGGGTTACGCATTGGGTTATGGTTCAGAGCTGGCACAAGGCGACACGTTATCCTGTAAGGTTGACGGGTTCGACAAATACCTATCGTTGGACGTACACAGCACCTTTTTCCGAGGCAAAGGCACAAACGGTAAAAAGTATATTCAAGATACCTTGCATAGCGTTTACTTTTCTGTTCCTAATTCGATTATNGACGAATACGGCAGANTGACAGCCGTGCATGCGACTTGGTTAAACGCTCATACTGNNCCTGCGCTCGTTACGGGGAATAGTACTTANTNTACCGAAATGCTAANCCANGTAGGCGANAACACCGGTAATCCTGCTGTTTACAGCGATTTAAAGTTCAAGTACAGTTTCAGAACGGAAGAAGATTTGGTCGATACGTCTATCGGCGGTGTACACTTTTCCGGATACTACGCAGGATATAACTATATGTCAAAGTTATCCTCGAAAATATCTAACCATATACCCGTGCTGCATTGGCTATTTAAAGCTGAAAACGGTGACGCCGATACTTACGACGTGCCGAGCGAGGTTATTTTGGACTATATGATACGGTATTCGTCGCAACACGGCGGCGAGCTGGTAAACAACCGTTACAGTAAGGTTTTATTCGATAGCGTAGACGACAAATTTACGGATATAAATATACACGCAGACGAAACTTACTCCTTAACTTCCGAGGTCATTTCAAAGAGTTTTTGGGAAAAGGTATTCGGCGGTTCGCACGTTGAAGAAGTTGAAGANTTTAAAAATATTAAGGCGATAGAAGCTGTTGACTATAAGGATATAAAAGACCTTGTAAGCGAGCAGATTTGCAGTAAGTACTATATAGACGATTCAGACTATAAGGAATTTAAAGAGTATTGTACAAAAGCAAAAGCGAAAGACGAAACGGTGTACTTATTCCGATATAAGCAGAGCGAATATTTTTCCGCCGAAGTTTACGAAGGCACTTGGAAAGAAAAATGGGTANTCAATACNGGCGGTGTGGCTATTTCGCCGGGCTATGTTTATTCTTATGAAAACGCCGATACAAACGCTTTTTTAATGCAACAGTGGATACAGCTTGATTTCGATATTATCGACCTCACCTTTACGAAGGACGACGTTGAAACGGTAATTCCCGTAGTTATGTCGCCTATGGATATTGTNGCNGACGGAGATCACCCNGTCGTAACTACAAAAGACGGNGGGCTTCAATGGTGGCAAATTCTTTTAGGCTTGATATTCTTGCTATTGATAGTGCTGTTATTGTTAANGTTCTGTCCTGCTGTTATTTTCGTTTTCGGCAAAATTATAGCTTTCCCGTTCAAGTGNATTGGGGCTGTTTTCAAATCTATTGGCAGCTCTATTAAGCGACGAAAGGAAAAGCGTGAAGAAAAGCGTGAACGAGAACTAAGGCACGAAAAGAAAGTCAGATATCGGCAAAAGCTGCGTGAAAGTAAATCTGCGGAATTACCCGATAATATGTGGACGACAGATGGGAGGCGCACAAAACGAAAATTTAAGCCCAACGAAAATTTGAACCGTGACGAAATCGAAAGCTATTTAGATAGCATTGATTGGAACGATCCGATTTGGTCGAACATAAACGGTACAAAAACTTAACCTTATTGGTTANACAAAAGCGCCGACGGAATCTCGTGTTTCGTCGGCGTAANACTTNTTTCAAGGAGTNAAAAAATGAAAATAATTAAAAGAATTTTTGTAATTACGGCATTAGTCGTAGTTGCATTTTTGATAAGCTATCTCGTTTATACGGGAGGGCAAATCAATGCGTAGAGTTTTAAACATAATACTAACGGTCTTGCTTTCAATAGGATTTATCCTATTGGGCGTGTTTGTGTTCCGTTCGTCGTTTATTCGGCTTGGATATGCGTTTAAAGACTTCGGGCTTTCGGTGGCTTACTACTTCTGCGAAATGTTTGGAATAAATCATTGCATAACNCCTACGGTCAACACAATACCGGAAGTTCAAACGCCGCAAATAACCTTACCTACTGATTTTGATGGGTTTAAAGACAATTCGGCACAATACTTTTCTTTACTGATTAGCAACGACAATTTTAACGGTTGGTTGGTGCATATATCGGGTGTAATGACTGATATTGCAAAGATTTTAGTCATAATACTTCCTTGCATTATAGTCGTTGTACTGATTATCAAGGCTTTATATAAGCGTGAAAACAACAAACACGGCATTGATACTGTACCGCTTAAAGTGTTCAAGTTTTTGTCTAAGATTACCTATCAACCTGTTAAAAGGTTTATTGTCGGGTATGTTGAATTTATCCGTAACCATAGCTGGATTTGGATTTGTTGGGTAATTATGTGGGTGCTTAATTTCAACCTTGCAACGATAATTGTAGAGTTCTTTGCCTACTATTTTTTCTTTGCCGTTGAGTTCGATTTCGGCACNNNTTATACGCAGNTTGTAAAGCTGTTTGCAGACTTAAAAACGCCGTTTATCTACTTCCCGTGGTGGGCTTTGCTGTTCCTTGTTTATCCGCTTTTCGATAAGTTCAGAAAGCGTATAGCAACGGCAAGGTTACACCATTACGAAGCACGTAATTGTGGCTTTATAAACGAGCTGCCAATAGTTTCTTTAACGTGCGGTTCTATGGGTAAGAAAAAGACTACGGTAATAACCGATATGGCTTTATCTCAAGAGGTAATGTTCAGACAGAAGGCATACGATATTTTGCAGAAAANCGATATGAAATTCCCGTTCTTCNCGTGGATNCTTTTTGAAAAAGCTATGCAGGCGGAAATCNAGAGCGGCAGAGTNTTTAACCTTGCNANGGTNAAGTGNTGGNNTTTCAGCTTGGAAGAACGGTGCGAATTGTTTGGCTACGACCACGAGCGTTACGGGTTGATCTACGATAATGGTTTAAAAGAGGAATGTATTTACGACGTACTTTCCACTTATGCACAAGCCTATTTTATCTACATAATTTCAAGTAGCTTGATAGTTTCAAATTATTCCATTAGAGAGGACAACCTGTTGCTTGATGGNGGCAATTTTCCTTTATGGTTGATGGACTTCTTCCCTACTAATTTCAGACGTGACAGCCGCCACGCACATATCCTTGATTTCGATATTTTAAGGCTCGGCAAGAAAGTTTTGGACGAGAACCCCAACGCAGGCAGCTTTGAGTTTGGCGTNATAGGTATTACAGAGATCGGCAAGGAACGTGGCAATAANCTTGAATTGCAAGAAAAGAAAAAGTCGGCAGACGAAGCGAACCAAAAGAACGATAAGTTTAATTCGTGGCTGAAAATGTGTAGGCACAGTGCAACNGTTGACAACTTNCCTTTCATTAAAGTATTNGCCGACGAACAGCGNCCCGAAAGTTGGGGNGCAGACGCACGGGATTTGTGCGATATTGTGAATATCGTTTCGAGCGGCGACCTAAAACTTGCTATGCCTTTCTATACCATAGGCGATATGATTTCGGAATGGGCGTTCAACCGTTTTATTAACCTCTATTACGATTTTCGTTTCCGAAGGGGCGACAATACGCTTTTAGTTCACGTTTTTAAAAGCATTACCGCATGGCTGTGGCAACGCAATATCAGAATTTATAATAGGTACGGTTTTTCGGTAATTAAAATTGAAAAAGAACGTGGCACAATGGACGGTAAGATTTCAAAGAAAAAGTACTATTTAATGAGTGCTAAAATCTACCGTAAACGTTTTGCTACGGACTGCTTCGCAGACTATTTTAACGATATGGCGTTGCGTACTAACGTAGGGTTAAACGATTACCGTGAGTATTTGACAGAGTGTGCGAGCGTTGACGAGCTGCAAGCGCAAAACAGTTACTTTATTAACGCCCTTTACGGTATCGGGGGTGAAGCCTGATGGGTTACAAATGGCAACAGCAAATTAAGCCAAAAGGCGGTTTTTATCCCGAAACTAAGGTGTATTTCGACGGTAGCCATTACATAGCAATTCCGCATACTGAACGACCTTACAGACCTCGTAATAAGCCTGTGGAAGAAGTTATTACGGTTGCCGACGAAAAGTCCGTTGAAAGCGAAAAAACGCCGACTGATACCGTTTGTAACGAACAGAATTATAGCGCACCGGCAGAAAAAGCCGATGCGCTTATAGGCGTTGAAAATAGCGAAACACCCCCGAATATAGCGGAAATACCGCAAAAAAGCGGTGTAAAAATCACTAAAAAGCAACTTTTTGAACAGTTGTATAAAGAGTTGCTATTCCATAAGAAAGCGGAACGACGGAAAAAGATTATCGAGGCTATGTTACCTTATTTTCAAGACGAAGAAAGTGCGGTTGAGTACGTTGACAGAAATTTAGAGCGAAAGCGCCGTAATCTGATAGCACGCAGAATACGTTTTACACGCAAGGCAAATTTGCAAGAGTTTAATTATTTCGTCACCTTTACTTATGATAGTGCGTTACATACGGAAGATAGTTTTAGAAAAAAATTGAAAAGCACGCTCGGTCATTTCTGTTCTCGCAAGCATTGGTGTTATATGGGTGTTTGGGAACGTTCGCCCGAAAAAAAGCGGTTGCATTTTCACGGTATATTTAACGTGCCTGACGGAACAATGCCGGGGAAATTAGAACCCGTAAACAGTTATAGTTTTGCTACTCACAGACGACAGATAACAAANCAAAATAGTTATTTTTTGAGAGAGTTCGGCAGAAACGATTTTAAACCGATAGAGGGCAACGGTGATATTTANAGTGCTATGGCTTANATAATGAAATACATAGAAAAGTCTGGGGAAAAGATAGTGTATTCAAAGGGGCTGTCGCAGTTCTTTATATCGGATATTATGGTTAAAGACGTTGTGTGCAAAATCGGGCTGGAAGATAGCAAGTTGTTATTGTTCGATAACTTCACCTGTTGGGACGAAGGCGTTAAGATCGGAACGGTCAGTCCCGAAACCATAGCACAAATGCGAAAATCTAACTGAACGTAAAGTAGTAAATTTGGGGCTAAATATTGAAACGGTATGCGCGGGCGATTCGCAGCGGTTTAGCGGCGAACGGCCGCCGCCGTTCAATTTTGCCCCTTTTACCTTTTTCAGTTAGGGCGTGTGCTGGTCTTCGGCGAGCGCAGCGAGCCGACTTGTATCAAGACCAGCACACGCCCTGTAGCCATTCCCCGTCATAATCCCGCCTATATAATCTGAGCGTATCCATATTAAATTAAATAGCAAATGCGGTTTGCCATTATTGCCCACTTTACAAAATAGGGGAAATATGATATAATTAACCAAATATATGCCTTATTGGGAGAAAACCTATTATGCAAATGAAAATCAGAAAGAGCTTTATACTACTTTTTTCTGCGGTAATTGCGGCTTTGCTTGCCTTGGCGGGTGCGTTTATGCTTGCGCCCAAAACTACGGCTTACGCCGATACGGAGGGCGAAAGCACTGACGTGGCACAGGTTACGTTCGGGGAAGGCGGCTCGGCAACGAGCCTGAGCTTAGAAGGCGCGTGGTATGTTGCCAATTCACATCCTTCCGCAACCGTAACCTTGCTTGCCGACGTTCAAACGACGGGAACGCTTGCCGTANAAGGCGGCAAGGATNTAACACTTGAATTGAACGGGNATACCGNTACGGGCGACGGAACAGGCTNGGTTATATCCGTACACCAAGACGCTATGTTTACCCTGTGCGACAGCGCGGGAACGGGTTGCATAACGGGCGGCAACGCCATTGACGGCGGCGGGGTGTTCGTTAACGGCGGCACGTTTACGATGAACGGCGGTATAATCAGCGGCAATACCGTAAGTTCCCGCGGCGGCGGGGTGTTCGTAAATGCGGACTGCACGTTTACGATGAACGGCGGCGAAATAAAAAACAACACTGCGTNGGAGGGCGGCGGGGNGTNCGNTATTANTAATNCTACTTNCGAAATGANGGNCNGCACGATAAGCGGCAACAGTGCGGCGGACGGCAGCGGNGTGTATANCGGCGGATATTTCAAGATGACGNGCGGTACGATTAGCGGCAATACCGCAAGCAATAACGGCNGCGTGTACATTTATCTGCCGNTCGTTGCACTACCTTCGATAGGAGGTGGCGGCGGTATTGCAAAACAAGGCTTTGACATATCGGGTGCGCCCGTAATAACGGGCAATAAACTGACGGACGGCAGCAGCAACAACGTTTATATTGCGAACGCCAAAGCGGCGCGGGTTGTAGGGGAGCTTACAGAGGGCGCGCAAATCGGCGTTAATAATACGGNTGTNGNNGCAACGGGCTANAAATATAACGGNAGCGACAAGCCTTCGAAATATNTTATACCCGACAACCCCGATTTTAATTGCGTTTACGTCAGCGACGAAACGAGCGGGACGGTAAGTATCGGTCACGATTGGGACGAGGGCACGGTTACAACACAGCCGACCTGCACGGACGGGGGCGAAAAGACCTTTACCTGCTCGGTTTGCGGCGAAACAAAAACCGAACCCGTTGAGGCTCTCGGTCATACCGAAGTATCTGACGACAACGCCGTTGCCCCTACTTGCACGGAAACGGGTTTGACAGCGAGTACGCATTGTTCGGTGTGCAATACGGTTGTATCAGAACAAACAACCGTTACCGCGCTCGGTCATAGTTATGGCGANTGGACGNNAACAAAAGAAGCTACCGAAGCCGAAGAAGGCGAAGAACGCAGAATTTGTGNGAACGACAATACGCATTATNAAACACGCACGATACCTAAATTAACGCCTTCTACGCCTACACCTACGCCTGAAAAACCGTCTGCACCTGCGGAAGAAACGAAATCTTATTGGTGGCTATTCTGGTTGCTTATTCCGCTTGCTATCGGCGTCGGCGGTGTAACGCTTGGTATATGGGTATATAAAAACGATAAAAAGAATAATCGATTATAATTGAAAAAACGAATATGAAAAAAGCCCAAAATCCGAAAGGACTTTGGGCTTTTAATTTTGATTAAATTGTTTTAGCTTAATTATTCGTATTTTCTGAAACGCAGATATTGGAATATGTAGGCTGGCGTTTTCCAAACACTCCATACTTCATTTGTAAGCGTGTTTTGATGTTTAACAATAGCGGGAACGCCGGCAAGTGCTAATTGCAAATAGGTCATGTGAACACACCGAATATCAATGTCGGCGCACTCAATGAAACAGTTCATAGCATAATTGACTTTATAATCGTTTTTGAGAACGTCGAGAGCTGCTATTGCTAAACCGCCTCCGCCGCAGCACGGATCACATATTGACATTATCTCATTTTTTTGTATATCGGAGTCCGTAATAGTACATTTAGCCATAAATTGAGAAATGTGGTACGGCGTGAAAAACTGTCCTACGTTTTTATTGCCTTGATTACAGCGCATAAATAATTCGCCTAAGTAGTCGTTGAATTTTCCGTTATCGTAAACTACGGAAGAACATAGTGCAAATATTTTGGCAAATATCTCTACGATTAGTTGTTGTTCCGTTGGTTCATAACGTTTTATAACTTCCAAATACCGCTGTTCCCGTTCGTCGTATTGGGTAAAATCAACTCGATTTGAAATTGCTATTGCGCCACATTCAAAAACGTCTGAAATTAAACTGCTTTTGTTGGCTCGGTAAGATGAACGGTCTATTAACTTAATAATTTCGTCAAGTGTAGGTATTTTGTAAGGGCATAAATTGTCGCCGCCGACAATTTGTTTTTCCGTTTTTACGGGTTCACTGACTGTCGGCGGTTCAATAGCTTCTGGTTTAGTATCGTGGTCTAATACTATATCAAAAATTGATAACTGTTGATTTTTGTTTTTCGTTTTCATAATTTTATCCGTGTGCTTTCGGTGTGTAGTATCTACCGTGGACGTTGACTGTGCCGTTTTCATATACGGGTTTGCCTTTTGCTGTCGCACGGATAATAAACTTATTCGGGTTAAATTCTATCCGATTAAAGTTACCGTCTGCGAATTTCCTATCGTCACCGACTTCCAAGACTTTGAAGCCTGATTTGATTAAAAACGAACTGAACTCCCAAAGCTCTTTGAAAACTCCGTTGCAATCTAAAATAAAGCAGTAGTCTTTTTTGGGGTTATAAGCTGTAATTCTGAAATAGTTTGACATTGTTTTTACTCCTTCGCCTTATGCGGCTATCTGTCTAATTTTTTTGTTGGCGTATGGAAGCCATTTGTTATTTACAAATTCAAGCACTTGTTCGCTTGGTTGTCTGTTTTTCTCGCCACGGCATTGTAATACTTTCTTTTGCGATACAGAGTATTCAACCGTGACGTATGGTGTGTACGGTTCGGCAACTTTCCTTACAAAGAAAATCAGCGATTCCTCTCGTAACATTCGTTGGTCGTAATTCATACGTCCTACGCAGTGATCGAGGAAATAACTTTCTTTGATTAGGTCTGCTGGACTTCTCGCTATAACTACTATGTAGGCGTCGTGCAAGTTTCTTTGTAATGACAAATATTTTTCGGCGACTTTTGCAAATTGAGCGTAAAATTGCGGTCTGGTTTTTTCGTCCGCTGTTGCCTTTGCGGTTTGGTATTCGTCAATTCTTATATTGTGCCAATACTTAAAGTCGTGGGGGTATAGGTTTTTATCCTGAGTCATATCTAACCCGATATATTCGCAAGCGTTACAGTAATCGTAGTACGAGCCTAAATCAATATTGTTTGTATCGAGATATTTAAAAATGCGTTCCAAATTATTTTTGAAAACAATCTGGAACGCTTCTAAATTTCTATCGGCTATCAATTTCTTTTTAAACTTTTCAAATCTGTGTGTTATTCCTACGGGTTTACCTATTTTATAGGCAAGCTGTATAGTGCTAACTGTTATGTTTTCGTTTACTAAATCTGCTTGATTATTTATCAGCCATTTTCTGAACGGCTTGTCCTTTGAAACTTTACGCAAAATCTGTACTTTGGTTGCTAAATTCGATAACCCGAATTTTACTAATAATTCCGCTTGGGGATATTGTTCGTAAAGCCGTAAGTATTTTAATACGTCAACTTTTTTATATTTGTCTAATGCGCTGTACTTATATTCGGGGAATTTCAAGGCGTATTCTTTATTGAGTACGGGTGCATACACGTTGAAATATTTGTCGTAAGCCTCGCACCATTCGCCTGTTTCCCACCATCTACGGTAGCGTGTTAAACCTTCGTCATACCAACCAACTATGTAGCCGGCAATTATAACACATTCCATATCTTTAACAAAGCAAAGTTCGCTATGTACGCCGTGTACGGCAACTTGTTTACAGTACCAATTTTTGCCCCTGCATTTGCAAGCTACAGTAACTTTCGTAAGTTCACCGTCATTTTTGGTTAAGTAAGCATAGTACCTTGTATAACCGTATCTGTCTTTTATATAGTGTTTATCTGCCTTTTTGATTAACGCTAACATATATTTCGGGATAGGTTTAATTTTCTCTATTTTCATTTGCTTTTCCTCTTATATCAAATCTACTTTATCGGCGAGAACGTCGAATAAGTCATACAATGCGTCTTTATCGAAAAAGGCTTTAATGTCGTTTTCAAATTCCAAATCGTCATTGTCCGTAGGCTCGTTTTCTTCAGGTTCGTCGTTTGTCGCTTCCTCTGAAAGCTCGTCGTTAGCGGGTTCGTCGTTCGGTATGCTGCCTATAAGTTTTGAAACCGTCAACAGTTCTATATCGTCCGATAAGATTTCGCCCGTTTGCACGTCAACCACCTGATTAGCTTCGGGTTGCTTGGTTATTACACGGTCAACGGTATTTTCCCCGTCTAAATATTCGCAAATTGCAACCTTATAATTTTTCTTTACTAATTTTGCTACATAAGCGTCGGCAGCGTGGAAAGGTACACCCGTCATTGGAACACGTTCGTCAAGTCCGCAATCTCTGCCGGTAAGTGTAAGGTCAAGTTCTTTTGCCGTCGTTATAGCGTCGTCACCAAACATTTCGTAGAAATCGCCTAAACGGTAGAATATAATGCAGTCGCTATATTTTTCTTTTACAGATAAATAGTGCTGATACATAGGCGAGCCTTTCTTGGGTTCGGGTTTTACTTCTATGGGCGTGTTAGACACGTTATTTTGCGGTTCTGCACCCTTTAACAGCATATCGAACATATTTAATTGCGGTTCTTGTTTCTTGGGCGGAGGAGTGCTATTTTTAATTGCGGGTGTAGGTTTAGTTTCAGGCTTCTGCGGCTTAACTTCTGTTCCGTCCTCGTTGTAGAGCTTGCCTTCAATGCTATCTTCCTCGAAATAGTGAATAGCCCAATTCATTATGTCGTCGCCTTGTACGCATACGGCTTGTACGCCTTTACGTTGATTTTTAGCAATTTGCTTTTCAGCTTCTTCCTTAGCGTATTGCATAAAAGTGGTAAGGTCTTTTTTGTTGATAAGCGTTTTCCCATCTTTCTGTATGCGAACGCCGTTATTGATTTTTTCTGCCAATTCGTCATTGACCTGTGGTATTAAATGTTGTAATACAATTTGTTCTTCGGGTGTGTTTGCTTTAAGGTTTAAAGTAACCATTGTTGTCTGCCTCCTGTTTAAGTATTTCTAAAATGTCTTTTTCGGGATAGCCTATTGAGCATATCCAAATAATCGTTGCAAGTTTTTCAAGGCTTACGCCCTCGTCTGCAAGTCTAAATAATTCACTGTATTGACGGTTATCGCCGTTAGTGAACCACTGATATTTGTTGCAAAGGTAATACAGTTTTGTACTTGATATTTTTGTAAATTCCATTTTTTAAACTCCTTATATTTTTTCGTTATAAATTAAAAAAGCCGTTCACGTCAGAACGGGCAACCACGCCATAAGCGTTTGTATTCGATATAAGTTTTTATAGGAACGATTAACCAAATTACTTTTTCTATCGGGCGGTTAGTTTTTCTGTCCGTAGGGGTGTGTTTTGAGTACCAACGTATGTGCCATTCTGCAAGGTCGTAAGCATTAGTTATCAGATAAATTTTCAGCTTGTTTTTGCCTTGCTTTTTATAGCAGACTTTGTAACCGTATTTATTCATAGCAGTTACCTTTAATCACAGTTTTTGAGATATGCTTTTTCAGCTTTTTTCAAGCCGTGTATTAAGCGTTTGTCTGCAAAGACTTGTTCTTCAGTTAAGCCGAGAGCGTCAAAGGTATCGTCGTATTCGTATGTAATACAGTATTCGTGGTTTGCAAGCTCGTAATAAAACATATCGTATATGAACCCGTCGCCTGTTGTATCTGCGGCTATGGCTGCGTCTGTTTCGTCTTTAAATCTTTTAAGCATATTAAAAAAGGCTTCTTTATCGCTTTTACGGATAAAGCAGCCTGCACCTATGGAACATATTTTGTCGGTATCGGCAACCGTCAAGCCCCATTTCTGCATCATTTTTTCAAATTGTTCGTTACTGAACGCAGCACCGAGGGGGAAAGCGTCCATTTCTTTTTGGTGTTTGTCTTTAAGCTGTTTGTAAGTGTTCATAAATATACTCCTTAATTATAAATTTCAATTATTCCTTCACTGTATTTGTAAGCAGTGTCATATCCGACGTCTTCACCGTATCTTGCAAAATCGAAATAGTTGTCTATATCGCTGTTTATTTCGCCGTTACAATTTTGGTAGTAATCTCGTCCGTAATCGTCCCAATCCCAATTTTTATAAAGGTGAATGTCGTAGTCCCAATTTGTGCCGTAAGAGTCAACAAGGCTTTCAAAATCTGAAAAGTTTTTAACTTCTAAAAAGGCTTGCAGTTCGTCATATTTGTAATCGTCGTATAGTACGTCTGATTCCATTAAAATTTCAAAAAGGCGTTTTGGGTTCATAAAGTCTGAATTAAAGCTGTTAGAGGGTAAACCTTCTATGTCTTGAATAAATAGTTCTTCGTCTATTCCGTCAAGTTGAAAGTGCTGTTCTTTGAGTTCTGCTTCGATTTGTTCCCATTCGGTATATTTCGATAGGGTTAGCCAAGTAGAGCCTAATGAGCGTTTGTTATTGCTGTGATATGATCCCCATGAGCCTATAACGATTTTTATATCTAAATTGCTTGAAATCATTTTTTATCCTCCGCGTTAAGGTTTTTAATACGTATTTTTTTGTGTTTTAAGTTAAACTGTTCACGGAATACTTTTATTGCTTCTTTTAATGTGTAAAAGATAAAGCGGTGTGATATGTGTTTCCCGTTATCGTCACTGTACTTAAATATGAGCGCGCCGTTTTGATAGTAATAAAATAAATTTCTCATTGTATTACCCCGTAAACGTCGTCTGCATAATAAGAGCAAGTAAACCAATTAAAAATAGCCGTACATTTCGTGCCTTTATAGTTCACAATGAATATGGGCTGGTTGCCTCGTGTATCTTCACCCAATACGGTTATATCGTCCAATTTTCCGTCTAATGAGTGTATGTGCGCTTTCGTTTGATAGGGGGTTGAATAAGTTGTCATTTCTTTTTTGCCTCCATATATTTTTTGAATTGAGTTTCACCGTTAAGTAGTTCGTTTATTTCGGGCATAATCTTTTCTTTGGTTTGATTTATAAGCTGTACGCCAATAAATCTAAAATTGACGTTTGTGCAACGGGTAAAGCCGTATTCACATAAATTTGTAATATCTTCGTCTTTGTTGCCCGTTAAATTTATGCAGTAAATAGCTGTTAAAATTGCTTGCATTTCCTTTGCGTTTTTCATTTTGTTACTCCTTATAATTTTGAATAAAATTCGTCTAAGATGTCGTATTTGTCTTTGTTTTTGAGCTTCTTCCAATTTCTTGCAACGTAGTCACATAAATTGCATAAAGGCGTATAATCGTTACTGTCGGAGAGGTACAATTCATAAACCAATGCGACGTATTCTTTTAATGCTTTCATACTGTATTTTCGGTCTATTTCGTTGTTTACGCCGTAGTCGAAAATCATTACTTCTGCACCTGATTTATAGGTGTAAATTTGGTTGTTGTAGTTGACGTGNAATGTTAAANTTTTCATTTGTGTACTCCTTATAAAATTTCTACTTTTGTTAAAGTGATAANNGAATANCGTNTTNTACTNTNTGTNTCTNTNACTTNCCAACAAAGNTNTTTTTCTTCGNCGGTTTCTNCNNTGNANTNAAATTCAAAACCTTCTTTGGCTTCGCCGTTTTCGTCGAATACTTCTGAACCGATCCAACTTATNTCGGCGTCGTTTTCNTCTTCAACAAGNCGTTCATATTTGTATTTGGCGTCGTCGTAGCTTTTGTATAGGTAATAGTCAAGTCCGCTGTCATTTTCGATTAGCCAATCCAACATAACGAGATAAATGTANTTATGTTTTTCATTTATGGCTTTGACTTGCTTGAAGATATAACCGTTAAACCACGATAAATTACGTAAAGTATTATTGATGGTTTCATTTGTGTAAGAAGCTGTGAGTTTCTTATTTTCAAATAGCTGTTTGAAATATTTAGCGCATACGTCCTCAACTGAAATTTCTATGGTGTATGTAGTTTCTTGGTTGCCGTTTGTGTGATAACCTTCGCAAATAAATTCAAGTGTCATAAGTTTTGAACTCCTTTTAATAATTGATGAATTGCAAATTGTAAAACGGGCAGAGAGTAATACTGATTACGTCCGCCCGTATAATCTTTTTCGCTTTTAGCCGTTCTGATAAGTACGTGATTAAACCACTCGTTCGGGAAAAATCTTACGTCGCTTATGGATAAGTAAACGA
>WFLX010327865.1_pt1 | contig 19618 bp, 17 predicted proteins | sample 4967041 | NCBI WGS metagenome assembly WFLX01 (sample SAMN12857096, study PRJNA449069) | gut metagenome | isolation source: stool from male and female vole | host: Microtus ochrogaster | place: USA:Florida | collected 2017
AGGTTATCCTCATCTATGAGGAACAGCTTCTGCTTAAGATCATGAGTGGAATCCTTAATATAGAATATCCGAGGGTCGATGCTATGGCAATCAATATCTGCCGGTATATTTCCCGTCAGTTTATAGAGCGGATCAGAGAGAGTTTTCCAGCCTTGGAAACGTTCGAACTGGAGAAAGAAAGTCTTCTGACCCATGAGCAGCTTCTTGTTTCCTTTGAGCGAGAGCATCCTTCCTGCAGCCTGCTTTTTGATACAAAAGCTGGATATTTTGCGTTTTGTGCCATAACAGCGGATTCTCTCCGGGGGAAGATGACCTCAGCCATTAATGATCAAAATGCAATAGATATGGTGAACCAGTATCTGGTCAAAGAAAAGAAAGAATGGGAAGAACAAAAGAAAAGAATTCTTGTGGTGGATGATTCGGACTTCATGAGAAAGAGAATGGTTCAATTATTAGAGAATGATTATGCCATAATTGAAGCCGGTTCTAGTGCGTCAGCGATCCAAAGCATCGTAGTGAACAGACCAGATCTGGTTCTGCTTGATTACGAGATGCCTGTCTGCGATGGAAGGCAGCTGCTTGAAATGATTCGTTCAGAGGAAGCGACTGCAAGCATTCCGGTTATCTTTCTCACCGGAAAGGGAGACCGGGAGAGCGTTAAAAAGGTTATGGCGTTAAAGCCGGAAGGCTATTTATTAAAGTCGATGCCGGAGGAAGCTGTTAAAAAGGCAATCGATGACTTTTTTGCAAAAGAGAAATAGGAAATAGCAAAGATAGAGAGAAGGGTACGACAGAACACTGGAGTTCCCTTCTTTTGTCTGGGATTGAACTGAACACATCTTATCATAGATATGGCTTGAAAGATACGACACCATCTTTGGAAATTCTAAAATTATATCATGAATTGGGTGGCAGCATTATTACAATTGGCAGTGACAGTCATAAACCGGAGCATTTGGGAACTTATATCGAGGAGGCAAAGCATTTTTTAAAAAAGCTGGGTTTTAAATACTTTTGTACCTATGAAAGAATGAAGCCGGTTTATCATGAGATATGAGAAAATTAATCTGGAAAAGAAAGTCCAAATTCAAAGGCATCTGTATTTTCTTCCATTAGAGAAAAAGTCTTTGGAAGGAGCCGGCAGAGCGGGGGTGGAAAATATGAATCAAAATGCAGACCGGGGACCAACGCATATCAGGGTGCGTGGGGCAAGAGTACATAATCTAAAGAATGTTGACGTGGATATCCCGCTGAATAAAATTGTCGGAATAGCGGGAGTATCCGGTTCCGGGAAATCTTCTCTGGCACTGGGTATCCTGTATGCCGAAGGATCAAGGAGGTATCTGGAAGCTCTCTCCACATATACGAGACGACGCATGACGCAGGCGGAAAAGGCACAAGTAGATGAGGTGTTGTATGTACCGGCTGCTCTTGCACTCCGTCAGAGGCCTGGTGTTCCCGGCATACGCAGTACCTTTGGTACGGGAACGGAACTTTTGAACAGCCTTCGCCTGATGTATTCAAGGCTGGCAGAGCATCGCTGTCCGAATGGGCATTATGTAAAACCATCCCTGAATGTTGCGGCAGGGCAAGAGCTTGTCTGTCCGGATTGCGGCCAGCGCTTTTTTGCACCAGGCGCGGAAGAGCTGGCATTTAACAGCCAGGGTGCATGCAGGCGCTGTGACGGAACAGGAATTGTCCGGACGGTAGATGAATCAACGCTTGTGCCGGATGAGTCCCTTTCCATTGATGAGGGTGCAGTCGCTCCGTGGCAGACATTGATGTGGTCACTTATGAAAGATATAGCCCGTGAAATGGGAGTCCGTACGGATGTGCCGTTTCAGGAACTGACAGAAAAAGAACGGGATATTGTGTTCCATGGGCCTGCGGTCAAGAAAAATATTATTTACCAGAACAAGACCAGCGGTGCGGCGGGAGATATGGATTTTACTTATTTCAATGCCACCTATACCGTAGAAAATGCTTTGTCCAAGGTGAAAGATGAGAAGGGGATGAAGCGGGTAGAGAAGTTTTTAAGACAGGGTATCTGTCCGGACTGCAGCGGAACCAGACTTTCCGAGGAGGCACGTGCACCGAGACTTCGCGGAATTTCCCTGGCCGAAGCCTGTACCATGACGCTTTCGGAATTATCAGCATGGGTGGAAGGCGTACCAGATTCCCTGCCGGAAGAAATGCGGTCTATGGCAGTCAGTATCTGTGAATCCTTTCAGGGCGCAGCAAAACGGCTGACAGACTTGGGGCTTTCCTATCTCACATTGGATCGTGCGGCATCTACGCTATCCACAGGGGAACGGCAGAGGATGCAGCTTGCAAGAGCGGTCCGAAACCGAACCACCGGTGTACTGTATGTGCTTGATGAGCCTTCTATCGGTCTGCACCCGGCTAATATGGAGGGACTGACGGGGGTGATGCATGATCTTTTGCAGGATGGAAATACGGTCATTTTGGTGGATCATGATACACAGGTGCTTTCCGAAGCAGACTGGCTTATTGAACTGGGACCGGAGGCTGGTGCAGGCGGAGGTACGATCATTGCACAGGGGAAGCTTAGAGATGTAGAGAATAATCCCGCTTCCCGGATTGGCGGATTTCTCACAGGAAGAACGGTAATTGATGTTGGAAGACATATCCCTTTGGAACAGATGTTTGAACTTGGTACAATTCATTTATCCACTTCTGAGATTCATACCGTGAAGCCGTTGGAAGTGGACTTCCCGAAGGGGCGTCTGACTGCTGTGACAGGGGTTTCTGGTTCCGGAAAGACAACAATGGTTTTGGAGAGCCTGATTCCTGCTCTTGAGGCATTTATCCAAGGAGAAAAACTTCCGGAGCATGTACGTTCCGTCTCAGCGGATGGTATTCGTCAGATCAAGCTGATTGATGCAACACCCATCGGTGTGAATGTTCGTTCTACGGTGGCGACTTATGCGGATGTGCATGATGAATTGCGTAAGATATATGCGAGAACGCCGGATGCAAAAGAAAAGGGATATAAGGCAGGGGATTTTTCTTATAACACAGGGAAACTGCGCTGTCCGGTTTGCGATGGTACAGGCTCTATTAGTCTGGATGTGCAGTTTTTACCGGATGTGGAGATTACCTGCCCGGATTGCGGCGGCTCACGGTATGCGAAGGAAGCCGGCCTGATCCGACGGATATCAAAGAAAAATGGTACCTATACACTGCCCGAGCTTATGGATATGAGTATCGGTGAGGCGTTGGCTGCTTGTGAAGATCTTCCGAATGTAGAGCGGAGGCTGCAGGTGCTTCATGACCTTGGGCTTGGCTACCTGACACTGGGGGAGGAAACACCGAGTCTGTCCGGCGGGGAAGCACAAAGATTGAAACTGGCAAGTGAGATGGGAAAAGGGCAGTCAGATTCCGTATTCGTCTTTGACGAACCAACCATTGGACTGCATCCTCTGGACGTGGAAACACTCTTGCAGGTATTTCAGAGGCTGATTGAAAATGGAGCAACCGTCATTGTGATTGAACACGATCTTGATGTTATCCGTAATGCGGATTATGTGATCGATATGGGACCGGGAGGCGGTATTCATGGTGGAAGGATTATTGGAAAGGGCACGCCACAGGAACTTTGTAATGACAAGGGCAGCCTGACCGGAAAATATTTAAATCTTTTAGCACCAACGTGAAAATAGAAAGAGAAAGAAGTGACAACCGGACAAGGATATGCTATACTGTGAAACCATAATAGTCGAGGTGGAATNAATGGATGCCAAAACNGGCNCTATCCANTTCNNNNAGCAGTAAAGCAGNAAATCACTATACACAAAAGAGAGGATGGAAAAATTATGAAAAACAGTATTGAACTTTCAGAAAACGCTTTCCAATTAGANGGGAAAATGCCGCTGCGCCAGGCAATTCCTTTAGGTCTGCAGCATGTACTGGCTATGTTTGTCGGGAANNTGACCCCGCTCCTGATTATCACCGGCGCCTGCGGNATTGCCGGNGGCGAATTTGCCAGCCTGCAGCTGAGNCTGTTACANAACGCCATGCTGGTAGCGGGCATTGTCACTTTGGTGCAGCTTTACTCCATAGGACCTATNGGNGGNAAGGTTCCTATCATCATGGGNACTTCTTCNGGTTTCATNGGCGTATTCAACAGCGTAGCCACTACCATGGGCGGCGGTGTCCTTGCTTATGGCGCGATTATGGGTGCATCCATAATCGGNGGTCTGTTTGAANCAGTTCTGGGTTTCTTTTTGAAACCTTTGCGCAAATTCTTTCCTGCGGTTGTCACCGGCACCGTGGTCTTGTCCATCGGTTTAAGCCTGATTTCTGTCGGTATCAATTCTTTTGGAGGCGGAAACAATGCTGTTGATTTTGGTTCCATGGAAAATCTGCTCCTAGCTCTCTTTGTGCTGGTGATGATCCTGATTTTCAAGCATGGCACAAAGGGATTTTTAAGTTCTTCTTCCATTCTGCTGGGCATTATTTGCGGCTATATTGCAGCAGTTATCATGGGTTTTATACTTCCCCACACTGGCGTCACAGCCGATGGAGTGGAATACACCAAGGCATGGGTTCTTAACTGGCAGAAAGTTGCCGATGCCGCATGGTTTGAAATCCCCAAGCTGATGCCAGTAACTCCTGTTTTTGATCTGCGGGCTATCATTCCGGTGATGATTATGTTTATCGTGACCGCTGTAGAAACAGTTGGAGATATTTCCGGCGTTATGGAGGGTGGTCTTGGCCGTGAGGCAACTGACAAAGAATTGTCTGGCGGTGTAATCTGTGACGGAGTAGGTTCCAGCTTTGCTGCTCTGTTCGGTGTGTTGGCCAACACTTCTTTCAGCCAGAATGTGGGTCTGGTGGCAATGACAAAGGTTGTTAACCGGTTTGCGCTGGCTACCGGCGCTGTTTTCCTGATTCTGTGCGGTCTGTGTCCTAAACTGGCGGCTCTGGTTTCTATTATGCCTCAGTCTGTTTTGGGCGGCGCTGCGGTTATGATGTTCTCATCCATCGTGATCAGCGGTATCCAGTTGATTACCAAGGAGCCTCTTTCTCCCAGGAATTTGTCCATCGTGTCAGTTGCACTGGGTGTGGGCTATGGCATGGGAGCCAACACAGGCATCCTTGCACATACTCCTCAGTTTGTTCAGTTGATCTTCGGCGGTTCTGGTATTGTTCCTGCTGCTATGGTTGCGATTCTTCTGAACATCCTGCTGCCAAAAGAAAACACAAAATAGTTTGCCGGAGTAATTTCTGTGTAGTCCCTAAGAATGAAACGAAAGCATACTTTCTGACAAATATTCCAGGTCTTTCGGACTGTCAATGTCTATCAATTCATTTTTATCCCGGACAAGTACTTTCCCTACTTGTTCGGGATATTTTTTTATCACAAAGCTTCCGCCTTTTCCTTCGGGAAGTGTTAAAAGGTCAGGGAACATTCTTTTTGGGAAAAGTACTGGAGAACTCTCTTCATTTTCCCAGGCGGCGCGCCAGATCCGCTCGTTATCATTTATCCCGCATAGTCCAAGGGCGGCTATGGTATCCCGACTAAGCAGCGGTTGATCACCGGGGCAGAACATACAGCTCTGGGCCTCCTGTGCAACAGCATTAAGCCCAAGACGGATGGTATCATTCAGACCGGGAAGATTATGAGAAATAACTTCAATTCCCTGTCCGCGGCACAATTCTTCCACTGCTTTATGGCGGGTGACCACAACTCGCTTTGAAAAAATTCCTTCCGTAGCATTAAGTACCCACTGAATCAGAGGTTTTTCTTTGAACGGGGTCATCAGCTTATTTTCTCCAAAACGTGTGCCCAGGCCGGAAGCCATGATGACGCAGCCCATATTGCCGAAGGGGGAATCCAAATCCACGAGAAAAACATCATCACATTGGAATAACTCTTTCCAAAATAGCAAATCCTGCTTTCTGATTGCTGTGGCAAGACGTTTCTGATTCATCAATTTCCTGATTTCATTGCAATAATCCTGACATTCCATTTCCTGACAGCCAATCTCGTCAATGGCAATCCATTCACTGTCCGTTTCTGCATATTGCTGCAGAGACACGTTTCCAAGGGTACGGAAGCTTTCCGGAAAAAGTTGGGATAAGAGAGTGGTTTTTCCGGTTTTTGCTGCACCTGTCAAAACCAAATGGCGTTTATTGCTGCTCCGGAAAGAATTCCAGATACAGTTTGAGGTTAGCCTGAATGCAGGCATCTCGGTAAGATTCATATCTGTGAAGCCACTCCTTTCCTTCCTCTGTTAAACGGCTGCCGCCCCCATCCTTGCCGCCGACAACCCGGACCATCAGTGGGAATCCAAGAGTATTCTCAGCGTTTTTCAAAATTTTCAGCGCCTTTGTATAGGCCATGTTCATGGAAACGGCTGCGGCACGCAAAGAACCCCATTTATCCACCCCATGCAATAGGCGGGCAGGTCCTTCTCCAAAAAACTTTTGTCCGTCGTCATCCACAAGAGTAATACGTGTTATGGACTTCATTCAAATCTCTCCTTTTCTTTCAGCATTACAATATGTTCCCGGCCGCTGCGGTCTGTCAGCCTTGACAGGCTGATCTTTCCATAGATCTGATTAAGCAATTCCTCCATTTGACCAAGAGAATCTGTTTTGGGGCAGATAGTTCCGAGAGCCTTTCCCTCTGAAAGTAAAAGCAGTTTGTCACAATAATTCAGTGCCAGGTAAGGGTCATGAAGAGTCACGAGGGCGGCCTTCCCGCTTTCTGACAGCCAGCTTTGCAGAATCTCCAGCATCCGATACCGAAACTGAAAATCCAGTGCGCTTTCAGGCTCATCCAACAAGAGAAACTTTGCTTTGCCGCAGAGGGTTCTTGCCAGGATACAAAGCTGCTTCTGACCTTCGCTGAGCGTAAGATAATTATTTTCTTCTTTTCCTTCCAATCCCACCAGCCGGAGTGCCCCGCGGGCTTCCTCTTTCATAGCGGCAGTGGGAGATTCTAACAGGCCAAGCCAGGGGTTAAAGCCCATGAGAACCACATCAAGGGCAGAAATGTCAATGGAGATTCCGCTTCTCTGGGAGATATAACTGCAGCATCTGGCCAGCTTCCGGGGAGACATTTTTTCCAGCATTTCCCCTTCTAAGACACAACTTCCGGCATGGGGTAAAATCCCGCAGACAGCCTTCAACAAAGTGGTTTTTCCGCTGCCGTTGGCACCCAAAATGCCAAAAAGACGTCCCTCATCAACAAAGAAGGACAGCTTATCCACGATCGGTTTGCCACCGTATCCGGCACTTATGTTTGTGGCGGTAAAAAAACTCATATCGTTCTCCTGTTCTTATGTCCTTTTCATGCTTCCGCTTTGAAAGTGCTTACGATTTTTTCGCCGACCTATAGATGAGCAGGATCAAAAACGGCGCACCCAGCAGACTGGTGAAAATACTCACAGGCAGCTCAGAAGCCGCCACACTGCGGGCAAGGATGTCTGCGCCTATAAGCAGAGAACCGCCCAACAGGCCGCTAAGCAGCATGGTGCCCTGGCGATTGTCCTTTGTCAGCAGCCGTGCGCCATGGGGAGCCAACAGACCAATAAAGCTGATCAGTCCCGTGAGGCACACCACGGAAGAGACTGCCAGTGTTGCCGTAAGCAGCACGAAAAGTCTTAAGCTTCCAACATTGACCCCAAGCATTCTGGATTCTCCCTCCTCGCCGGACAAGAGAATGATCTGGCGGTGGAGTGGAAAAAGAATTCCGAGGCAAAGAAGGCACAGCAGGATATTTCCACCAATTGAATAACTGTTGATACCGTTTAAACTGCCCATGATCCAATATTCGATGGAAGCCAGCTGTCTCTCCGGATCAGCAGTTAGTTTCAGACACATCAGTATTGTCTGTGCCAGAGCATGGACAGCAATCCCTGCCAATACGATGGTGCTGCTTTTTCCGCTTCTGTCCAGGGCGGAAAAACCCAGCACCACCGCAACTGCAAGCAACGCCCCCGCAAAGGAAGAGGCTGTCACGGCTCCTGCCCCGGAGAGGAACAGGATCCCGGCTGCCGCACCTGCACTGGCGCCTGAGGATACGCCGATAACATCGGGAGAGGCCAGTGGATTGCGGAATACTGTTTGATAGACGAATCCTGCCATTCCCAGAGCAAATCCACCGATGACGCCCACATAAGTCCTGCTTACCCGAAGCGTCCAGAAAACCCGTCGCTGCAGCTCATTTCCAGCAAGAAGCTCCCCCAGGGATAAAGGGTATTTCCCCACAAATAAGCTGATAACAGCCAGAGCGCCCAGAAGGATTATCCCGATGACGCATAGTGTTTTAGTTTTCACTGTAAATAAAGTTGTAGAAGGTCTCATAATATTCGTCAATTAACTCATTGCACTCAGCTTCTGTACACAAATCAGGGTGCAGGATGCCAGAGAGCCAGACAGATCCTAAAATACCGCTGGGAACCGGGCTGTCCCAGGCTTCTGCTTTATCAGGCATTTGATAGACATTGCCGTTTGCTGCTGCGGTGCAGGCAGCCAGATTCTCATCGGCCAGGACATCATCTACATTGTAATCTGCATCAGAAGCCAGTATGATATATTCAGGATCCCAGGCAAGGAGCTGTTCANAGCTCACCTCNACCCAGTAGGTATCCTCAATTCCAGCTGCTNCATTGCTGCCTCCCGCAAGGCGGATCATATCAGATTGGTACATGGCGCTGCCGGCAGTAGACAGCATGCTGGAATTTCCCGCCAGATATACGCTGGNAGNCTTCGCATCCGNCAGAGTCGCACTCAGACGCTCTTCCTGGGCAGATATAAAATCCAGAAGCTTCTGTGCCNGATCTTCCGTATTGGTAGCAGCAGCCACCAAATGTATCATCTCTGTAAGCAGATTCTGATCCTCCGGATTTACCAGCAGGACGGGAATGCCCAGATCCTCCAGTGTCTCGGTGGCGCTGCTTAACTTGATGGGAAGAATCACCAGATCCGGCTCTAAAGCGGCACAGCCCTCTAAGTCAAATTCTTTTGCAGAGCCAACGCTTGGCAAGTCGATGAGATCGGGGGCGCTGAGCTTATAAATGGCGCGGCTTCCGGCTTTCGCCTCAATGCCTACTATCTTTTCATCCAGATTCAGGGCAATCAAAAGGCTGGTTGAAATATAGTAGCCGCTGACCAGTTTCTGGGGCTCTTTCTCAATGGTCACTTCACGTCCTGCCTGGTCGGTCAGGGTGATGGGATAGTGCGCCTTGGGAGCAGAACTCTTGGCACTTGAATCAAGGGGGTGTTTTTGGCCGCAGGCTGTTATGGACAAAGTCAAAGACAGCACCAACAGCAGGGAAAGTATTTTTTTCATAAGTTTCTTCTCTTCCTTCTTTTGCGTTATAGTTTCCAAAATATAACGCTTCAATTATAGCAAGTCACCTTTTCAAAATCAAGGTGTACTGCTATAATAAATGTGACGAAACTAACAGTTCAGCCATGGAATGATTTGCAAGCTGTGCGTGGGTGCTTGCACACAAAGCACTGATTGCAAATCATTTCATGAGCGGAGCGCCCTCGCATGAAATAAAAGAAGAGCNGNATAAGTGGCGGCGAATGCGAAGCANGNGCTTTTATGAATGCGNGGGCTGAACNGTTACTANATAAAAATAACAGCAAAAAAAGGAGCATTTTCGTGGTAAATATACAAAAATATGTCCGGGTCAAAAGCCTGGAAGAAGCATATCAATTGAACCAGAACAAGTTAAACCGCATCATTGCCGGCATGCTGTGGTTGAAAATGGGCAGAGGAAATGTAAACACCGCCATCGACCTGTGCAATCTGGGATTGGATGAGATTCTGGAGACAGAAGAGCAGTTCTCCATCGGCGCTATGACAACTTTGCGCCAGATTGAGCTTCACGAGGGGCTGAATACCTATACACAGGGCGCAGCCGCAACCGCCGTAAAGGATATCATTGGCGTTCAATTCCGCAATCTGGCAACCGTAGGAGGCAGCCTGTGGGGACGGTTTGGCTTCTCTGACGTACTTACAGTCTTTCTTGCCATGGACTCCTATGTGGAACTATATAAGGGTGGAACCATACCTCTTAATCAATTTGCTTCCATGAAATATGATAATGACATTCTGGTGCGTCTTATTGTGAAAAAGACTCCCAGAGCATTTGTTTACCGGGCCATGAGGAACCAGCGCACGGATTTTCCCATAATCACTTGCGCACTGTCCCAAATGGGCGAAGAATACCGGGCTGTGGTCGGCGCGCGTCCCTTTAAAGCTATTGTGATCCGAGATAACCAGAAGCTGCTCTCTGGCGGACTGACAGAGGACAGTGAAAAAGCCTTTTCTGACTATGTGGCGGAAGTCACCCCCACCGGCAGCAATTCCCGGGGCAGTGCGGCCTATCGCACGCACCTGATCAAAGTACTTACGCAGCGGAACCTGAAGGAATTGGGGGAAATGATATGATAGAGATTAAGATAAAAATGAACGGCAAAAATGTGGTTGACTATATTGAAGCAGATACGCTTCTTATTGATTTCTTAAGGAAGAAAGGATGTTACAGCGTAAAACGCGGCTGCGAGACTTCAAGCTGCGGCCTGTGCACCGTGCTAATGGATGGAAAGCCTGTTCTTTCCTGCTCTGTGCTGGCAGCCAGGGCGGACGGCTGCGAAGTGCAGACACTGGAAGGACTGCAGGAGGAAGCAAAGGGATTCGCAGGCTTTATTGCTGACCAGGGCGCTGACCAATGCGGTTTCTGCAATCCGGGTTTTGTGATGAATACCATTGCGCTGCTTCGGGAAAATCCGGATCCCACCGATGATGAGATCCGCGCCTATTTGGCAGGAAATCTGTGCCGCTGCAGCGGTTACGAAGGTCAGCTCCGGGGAATTCGCAATTATCTGGACAGCAAACAGCAGAATGAATAATAAAATGCTGTGCTAAAACGCTCACGAAATCCATGGATTTCAGAAAGGAATAAATTGCAGCATGGAACATAAAGAATATAAATCTATCAATAAATCAGTCCGCAAGAAGGACTCTATGCAGCTGCTTTTGGGAAAACCTGTCTATATGGATGACATTACACCGGATGATGCGCTGGTGGTAAAGTTGCTGCGCAGCCCTCATGCCAACGCCATTGTTCAGGAAATTAATACGGCAATTGCAAAAAAAGTGCCCGGAATAGTGGATATTTACACCTGGGAGGATGTTCCATCTACACGATTTGCCATTGCGGGGCAGACCTACCCGGAGCCGTCTCCTTATGACCGTCTAATTATCGATCGACATGTGCGGTTTGTGGGAGATGTGGTTGCCATCATCGCCGCAGAGACAGAGAAGGCAGCATACAAGGCAATGGATCTGATCAAGGTAAAATATGAAGTCTTGGAACCGGTTCTGGATTTTAGGACTGCCAAGGACAACCCTATTTTGGTTCATCCGGAGGAGGACTGGTTCCCGCCCTGCGAAGTAGGAGGAACCAATAAGCGGAATCTGGTTGCCAGCGAGATAAATTCCCAGGGGGATGTGGACGCAGTTATGAGCAACTGTGATATTCTCATCGACCGCACTTTTCATACAAAAGCCTTTAACCAGGCCATGATGGAGACCTTCCGCACCTACACCAGCCTTGACCGTTATGGTCGGCTTCATGTGGTGTCTTCTACTCAGATTGTTTTCCACTGCCGCCGCATTTTGTCCAGGGCGCTGGGTATCCCAAAGAGCAGAATCCGGGTGGAAAAGCCCAGGATCGGTGGCGGATTCGGTGCAAAACAGACTGCGGTATGTGAGGTCTATCCTGCTTTCGTCACGCTGAAAACCGGGCGGGCCGCTAAACTTATCTATACCCGCGAGGAATCTCAGATTGCGGGTTCACCCCGGCATGAAATGGAAGTTCGTGTGCGGCTTGGCGCAGATAAAGACGGCAGGATCCGCGCTCTGGATTTATATACCCTGTCTAATTCCGGCGCCTATGGGGAGCACGGCCCTACTACAGTGGGATTGTCCGGGCATAAGTCCATTCCCCTGTACACAGGAAGTCTTGAAGCCTATCGGTTCAGCTATGATGTGGTTTACACCAACACCATGGCAGCAGGCGCATACCGGGGGTATGGCGCCACTCAGGGAATTTTTGCCCTGGAATCCGTTGTCAACGAACTGGCGGAGAAGCTGGGAATAGATCCCACTGTGCTTCGTGATCAGAATATGGTCAGAGAGGGGATGCGTATGCCTGCTTATTACAATGAAACAGCCGATGCATGTGCCCTTGACCGATGCATGGAGCATTGCAGGAAAATGTTTCATTGGGAGGAAAAGTATCCCGTCCGTGATATGGGTAATGGAAAAGTCCGGACCGCAGGCGTTGCCATGGCAATGCAGGGCTCCGGCATCTCCAATGTAGATGTGGGTTCCGCTACCGTAAAGCTTAGCGAGGACGGCACCTACAACCTGCTGATCGGCGCTGCGGACATGGGAACCGGCTGCGATACTATCCTCGCTCAGATGGTTGCTGAGTGCATGGAATGCGATGTGGATGATGTGGCTGTTTTTGGAGCAGATACTGACGCCTCCCCCTATGATTCCGGTTCTTACGCTTCCTCCACCACTTATATTACCGGGAAAGCTGTTGAAAAAGCTTGTGCGGACTTGAAGAAAAAGATTTGTTCCATTGCCGCCGAGATGCTGGAATGTCAGGCGGAGGAGGTTGTCTTTGAAAGCACAAAAGTCCGCCGTATTGATACAGAGCAGACTGTCAGCCTGACTGATATTGCGTACAAGACGCAAATGTTCAGTATGCAGTCCGCAGAGGCTACTGCCACCCATTCTTCCCCCGTATCCCCGCCGCCCTACATGGTGGGTATGGTTGAAATTGAGCTTGACAAGCTTACCGGCCAGGTCACTATCCTGGATTATATGGCCGTTGTGGACTGTGGCATTCCTATCAATCCCGCTTTGGCGCGCATCCAGACGGAAGGAGGTATTGTCCAGGGTATCGGTCATACACTTTTTGAGAATGTGCAATTGGATTGCAAAGGCTGTCCCATTGAATCTTCCTTCCTGCAGTATAAGGTGCCTACCCGTTTGGATATGGGCAGACTTAGGGTAGAATTTGAGCATAGCTATGAACCCACAGGACCTTTTGGAGCAAAATCCATCGGCGAGATTGTCATCAATACTCCTGCGCCAGCTATCGCGCATGCCATTTACAGAGCCACAGGAGTCTGGCACAGGGAACTTCCCATCACCCCTGAGCAGATTGCCTTGTCTCATGAAGTGCCGTAAGTGTCTTTTTTGTACTATCAATTTCGGTGTTGTTGAAAGCTTAAAATTGTAATGATCTTAGCTTATAGAATTCTCCGCGTTTTTCCATAAGCTCGTCATAAGTACCGAATTCAAGCATACCGCCGTCGCCGATAACGGCAATCTTATCTGCGTTTCTTATCGTGGAAAGGCGGTGGGCTACGATTAGAGTGGTTCTGTCCTTAACAAGTCTTTCGATGCTGTCCTGGATTTTCTTTTCTGACACAGTATCGAGAGCAGACGTGGCCTCGTCAAGGATAAGAATTTTTGGGTTTCTTACAAAGGCCCGTGCAATAGAAACTCTTTGACGCTGACCGCCCGAAAGGTTTGAACCGTGCTCAGTTATTTCTGTATCAAGTCCGTTTGGAAGGGAGTCAATAAGCTCTTTGAGATTCGCTGCGTTTATCACCTCGCTCAGAAATTCATCGCTTATATTTTCTAATCCGTATGTTATGTTTTCTCTTATGGTTCCCGTAAATAATATAGGCGTCTGCGGCACTACGGAAATATGGCAGCGATAGCTTTGAAGATTGATAGTGTTCAAGTCTTTTCCGTCAATAAGCACTTGTCCCGAATTAGGACGAAGAAAGCCTATCACAAGATTTATCAGAGTAGTTTTTCCGGCTCCCGATGCTCCGACAAAGGCAACTGTCTCGCCTTTGTTTACCGAAAAGCTAAGATTGTTGATTACAGGGGCTTCCGCATTTTTAAATCTGAAGTTTACATTCTTAAATTCAATTTTTCCATCTACTTTCTTAATTTTCTTTTTGTTTCCCGTATCCTCCACATCTGCGCTGAGCAGAATATCCCCTACGGAATTCACCGATTCAAGTCCTTTTGAGATTATCGGTATAAGAGTAACTATTCCGCTTATCTGATTTACAATTGTGCCGAAATAGGTCTGATACATTACAACATCGCCCGGAAGAATTTTCCCNTGCACNGCGAGCCAGCCNGTAAATCCAAGACATATNACNTGAAAGATNTGNAATGAAGCCCAGCTNACCGAGCCGAAAAAGGATTGTATCATATCCAGCCNGAAACCGTGCTTNGCCACATTTTTCAACTGAGAGCCAAGCTTTTGNGTCTCGGTCTCTTCAAGNGCATGGGCGCGTGTAACAGGGATAAGCTCAACCATTTCCATTACTTTAACGGAGGTTTCCTCCATTTCTNTTCGGAAGTTTCTGTTGNGNGTACTTATTTTTTCTTTGAACACGTTTCTTATGAACACTGCCACCGGTATTGACGCAGCAAAGAAAGCAAACACCGTAAAAGAAGAATTCAGCACAATGGTAAGGGATACCGCAATATTAAGCGCTATACTCAAAACGGAAATAAATATCTGTGCTGATAGATTTTCTATTTGTTCCACATCGCGCATGATTTTCGATTGTAATCTTCCCGACTGCATTTCGTTGTGGTATGTTATCGAAAGCTGCTGAAGTTTGCGTATCATTGAACTTCTAAGACCGCACTCCACATTCCGCACTACCTTTGCGTAAAAATATGTGTGCAGGTAGTTTGTCAGCAGATTTTGCAATACAAGGACTATCATCACGGTAACATTTATTATTATGACTGTTGCTGCATTTTCATTGGGAACCGTTGCCGCGTTAATTATGTTTGCAGTAACTATCGGCAAAGCCCATACGGGGGTGTGCTTTATCGCAAACATCAGTACCGACAAAAACAGCTTGAAGTACTGTCCTTTGTAAAGCCCGATTAGTGTCTTAAGACTATGAGTTTCATTCCTGCGGAAGCTTTCAAGCAGTACATCCTCGTCTATGTCGGCGTCTTTGGTAAGCTTTTCCGCAAAAATGTGTTCATCTTGCTTCTTATGTTTTTTCATCTGTACCTCCGAGCCAAGTAAAGTTTAAACTCATTAAAGCATGTTTTTTAAGGACATGATATAACATTTATACAAGAAAAATAGTAAAAATCTATTTATGAGGTGTACCTATGAGCGGTCTATTTGAATTGTGTCCCTTGTCAAGGACATTTTCATTTTAAGTATTAGTAATATGGTATAGAAAGCCGGTCGCATCCTTTCTGCTTTATATATCCAGTATAATATGCCTTTCCATAGGTATTAGTTATAGAAAAGTATTGAATATAAGTATTTGCTATTTGAACTTGTAGTTACTATAATCAGATTGAAGATTACATAAGGATGTTTAGCAATACGGAAAGATGTAGTTCTGATGAGTTCTTTATTTGCAATTTTAAGTTTGCAGGTTGTAACGGAATGTGGTCAGATCAGAACAGCTAAACTACAAAAATAGGATTATGACTGATGAAGTGAACGAAAGTAAGGAGTGGGATGTATATGGAAAAGGTGTCGCGTGCAAGTAATCATATGAGTACAGCGAAGGTATCAGGCTTGGTACTGAAAATGGGGATTCCTCTGATGATCTCTCTGTTGATTAATTCTCTTTATAATTTTGTGGATAGTATATTTGTGTCCAGAATATCTGAGAACGCATTAACGGCTCTGTCACTGTCAGCTCCGGTACAAAACCTTATGTCTGCAATGGGACTTGGCATTGCCGTGGGGCTGAATGCAGTAATTTCCAAAGCATTAGGCGGGCAGGATGAAGAAAAGGTAAGAAAAACGGCATCGGCTGCATTGACACTTGCATTTTGGGCATGGATTCTGATTGTTATTCTTGAAATGACAGTTATGAGAGTATATTTCAAATGGCAGTCCGATGGAAATGAAATGATTGCTAGATATGGAATTCCTTATCTGCGCATATGCATGCTGGGGTCTTTAGGCATGATGGGGCAGTGGGTATTTGACCGGTTTGTAATGGCAAGCGGTAAGACCTCTTTGTTTCTCTTTACTTTATCGGCGGCCTCCATTACAAATCTGATTTTAGATCCTATTCTTATTTTTGGGTATTTTGGTTTTCCAGCAATGGGAACGTCTGGAGCAGCACTTGCTACTGTGATTGGACAATGGGTTGGATGCTTTGCGGGGTATTTCATTAACTGCCGTTGGAATCGAGAGATTCCTATTCATTTTACGGCAAGGGTAGATAAAGGCTGCATAGCAGCTATTTTGAAAGTGGGAATACCAAGTACGCTGGTACAGGCGGTTTCATCCGTACTGGAAATTTATGTAAATTCTGTATTCATGGTTATTACTCCTACAGCCGTTGCGGTATATGGTGTCTGCATGAAGATTCAGGGGATTGTGACCGTTGGGGTGAATGGCATAGGAAACGGGCTGATTCCAATTGTAGCTTATAACTATGGCGCAGGAGAATCAAAGAGAATTTATCAGAGCTGTCGCTGGGCAATGCTTTATTCCGTTCTTTTTTATGGTGTATTTTTTGTGATTATGGAGTTTTTCCCGGAATGGGTGCTGTTTTTATTTGATGCTTCGGAAGAGATGTTTGTCATTGGTGCTGTAGCAATCAGGATTATGGCAGTAAGCTATCTTTTATCTCACATATGTCTTACCTATTCGGCAGCATTTCAGGGGCTTGGCATGGGGGTACAAAGTATGCTGCTTACATTAGCCAGACAGGTGGTTTTGCCAATAGTGTTCGTTGCAGTGTTATCCAGTACCAGAAACTTACCATTGATCTGGATGGCATTTGTACTTGCAGAAGCGGTGGTGATTCCAATTGGAGTATTTCTTTGGAGAAAAGAATCAGGCAAAGTATTAAAGAGTTTGGGAAAACGAAAAATATTAGCACTCACCTCTTGAAAGTCCTATGTATGTTTTATCACATTTTATCTTTTTCTATATGTGCTTTAAAATAAGGCTTTTTTAAGAGTTTTCTTTTTATCATGTTTCATAACTTGTTATCTGATTTGGCATAGTGATTGGCATAGCAAATGGCACAGTTGGCATACCCTGGGGCGGGGGTGTATGTGGCGGCGGATCTGGGGCAACTCACCCCTCTAAGTACCCCAAAAATTAAAAAGCGAAAACCCTTTTTCACATATCAGCCAAAAAGACCGATTTCAGAAAAGCAACCAAAAACTTCAAACGTCCAATTTTCCCGAAAAACAAAAAGGACCGGTTGCCATTTTGTCGGATAGATAGTAAAATACAGCTATCAATCCAAAAAAGAGAACCTGCCAACAGGGGGCAAGCTCTCTTTTGTTCGTTTCATTGATGATACAACTCTTACAATTCCCATTATAGGGAAAACTTCCTAAAAGTCAAGAACTTATGTTCCGAATATAAAAGGGAACCCTCATGGTCTAAGGCTCCCTTTTATAAAAAGCACGTTGGCATTATTAAATAATACCATTGTATAGGAGGCAGTGGAGAATGTCAACTTTAAAAACGAATGAGGAACTTGTTGCAGAAATTCAAAGCGGAATCAACATGGAAGAAAACAAAGTACAGCTTTTCAGACAGAATAAAGGACTTATTGTGAAATACGCCCAAAATTATATGAATGACCGGACGGATGAAGAAGAACTACAGGATTACGTGTCAGAGGGTTATTTTGCGGTTGAAAAAGCATGTACTTATTATGAACCCAAAAAGGGAGCATCTTTTTCAACAATTTTGGGTTATTGTATGCAGTACTATTTTGCTAAATATACACGAAATGGGCGGCTTGTAGGCATTCCGCGAGGGGTTCGGGAAAATGGTATTAAATATAGTAAAACGCGGGCCGGCTTACTCATGGAGAAGGGCGAGGCGGTCGATGCTGAGATTATGGAAAGATTGGGACTGACGGAAAGTAACATTGAAACTGTTAGGACAGCCTATACGCTTTCGGTTATAAGTTCTTTAGATGAACCTATATTACAGTCAGACGGCAGCACAACGAACCTTGCGGAGATTGTGGCAGATGATTTTGACCTTGAAAAAACCTCTGTGCAAGAGATTACAGATGAACAGATCAGCAAAATATTGTGGGAATGTATCAACGAAACACTGACAGAAAAACGGATAGAAGTATTAAAAATGCACTTTCGGGATGGGTTAGGAATTTCACAGATTGCAAAGGTAAAAGGTTTATCACGACAAGCAGTAAGCAGTATGCTAATATCATCCATGAAAAAGTTGAAGAAATNAAATGAACTGAAAAAGCTATATGACAGCCTGTAAAATANGCGNATAAGCCGTATNTTGCTATTGCCTAAATCCGNCCAAAATGATAAAATACAATAAAAGTAAATAAGTAGAGCCATTGAGCCGACAAAGATTTTTCTTTGCCGGTTATTTTTGTTTAAGGGGTGAGATTATGACAAAGATGCAGTATTGCCCGCTATGCATCCGGGAGTATGGGAGAAAGAAGCTGCTTTTCCAGTATGAAGAGGGAGCAAAGGGGTATTTCGAGATCAGATGCCGCGGATGCAAAAATATAATCAGGGTAGAAATAGGTAAAGAGCCGGTGAGCCGCAAATAAAGCAGCTTGCCGGTTTTCCTTTATACGAATAGGGAGGCGGACGGAATGAAAGTCAATACTTCAACTTTGCTTAACAGCATGAACAAAAAAGGAATCAATCAGAGACAGCTTGCGGAAGGTGCAGGAATCCAAAATTACACCGTTTCACGGATCATAAACGGAAAACTAAACCCCCATATTTCAACAGTCGGGAAGATTGCCGCCTTTTTGGGGTGTGAGGTCTCGGAACTATGTGCGGAGGCGGTGAGATGAAAGAAACACTTATTTACCCGGTATCTCCGGGATATGTTTATAGAATCATGTTCGGGAAAGGTCTTTACAACGGTAACGCCATAAACCCCGATGGTTACAACATGGCAAAAGCCGCCGCCGAAATATGCAATACTGCTTATGAGGTTGGCCGTAATAATGGCCGGGCAAACGTGAACCGCCTGAGGGAATACCTGAAAGAATTAAAAAAACTTATGAAAGAGACAGACAACGAAAAGCAATGCAAAGAACTATATAAGCCTTTTTTAGGTATTGCCGAAATGGGTTATAGCGATGGTTTCCGCAAAGGTCAGCAGGAAAGGGAGGAAATGTAATGGTTTCAATTATTCAGACTATTATTATTTGTGCAACAGTTGTTTTGTGTGTCGGTATTATCGTGGCCGGAAAAGACAACAGTAAAAAGAAATAATCAGGAAGCAAGAGCCGCAGGAAGAGCCGCTTTGATTCGGAATGAACCCGAAAAGGCGGTTTTTTTCATGCCGTCTATGGGATAAAGGGAGGCGGCAGCATGGGCGGCGATTCTTTGGATGATGTGCGGATAGAAATAGACGCAAAAGCGGACAGCGCAAAAAATACAGTTGATGAACTTATAGAGCGGCTGACAGTCTTACAAAACGGGCTGAAAGGGTTTGACGGTCGGGGGATGAAATCAGCCCTTGACAACTTGCAAAAATCTACAGCCGGGATAAAAGAA
>WFLX010302350.1_pt1 | contig 19617 bp, 17 predicted proteins | sample 4967041 | NCBI WGS metagenome assembly WFLX01 (sample SAMN12857096, study PRJNA449069) | gut metagenome | isolation source: stool from male and female vole | host: Microtus ochrogaster | place: USA:Florida | collected 2017
TACCCGCCCGCGGAGGCAGCAAAGGCATTCCCCACAAAAACATAGTCGATTTGTGTGGTCGGCCGCTAATCGCATACACAATCGACGCGGCTAAGCACATCGCTCCGGTAAGCAACATTATTCTTTCGACCGACGACCCCGAAATCGCAGCCGTCGGGAAAGCTGAAGGGCTGGACGTCAAATATATGCGCCCCCCGGAGCTTGCGACCGACACCGCCGGGTCGCGCGAGGTGATTCTTCACGCGATGGAATGGGCCGACAACAATGGCATCACATATGACAGCGTGGTTCTTCTGCAACCCACCTCTCCACTACGCAACGCCGACGACATTAAAGCCGCAATGGAGAAATACTCTCCGTCGGTCGACATGGTTGTCACAGTAAAGGAAGCATCGAGCAACCCCTACTACAACTGTTTTGAGGTCAACCGCAAAGGCGTGCTTAAGATATCTAAAGGCAAAGGGCTTTACACGCGGCGGCAGGACGCGCCTCCGGCCTACGAATACAACGGCGCGGTCTACGTGATTAATCCGCAGTCAATCCGCGAAATGCCAATGGGAGCGTTCCCGCGTAAAATACCAAGCCTCATGCCGGCGGAGCGTTCAGTCGACATCGACACGCCTATCGACCTTATAATCGCAACCACTTTAATGCAGCAACAAAATGACTGATTTCAAACGATATATCGTCGCCGAAGACACATCTATCAAGGAGGCGCTCCGGAGGCTCAATGAGCTGTCGGGCGACGTGATGACGCTGCTTGCGGTTGATTCGCGGAATCGCATGGTAGGCACACTCACCGACGGGGATGTGCGCCGCGCTATCATTTCCGGGGCTCAGTTAGACACCCAGGTAAAGCAAGTGATGCACCGCGACTTCAAATACATATCAGATGAAGCAGGTCAACATCGCGCATTGCGCCCGCTCCGCGAGATAGGCATAAAGCTTTTGCCCGTGCTCAACGGCTCGCGCGAAATAGTGCGCATCGTCGACTTGCGGCGCACAAAAGCGTTGCTACCGTTAAGCGCACTGATAATGGCCGGGGGCAAAGGGGAGCGGCTGCGGCCACTGACCCTAACCACCCCAAAACCGATGCTCGAAATCGGCGGAAAGCCTATTATCGACTACAACATAGAAGCCCTCACGGCTGTCGGTATCAATGATATTAGGGTGAGTGTCAACTATTTGGCCGAGAAGCTCGAATCACATTTTTCGGGCTCACACGTCAGATGCATACGCGAGACCTCTCCGCTCGGCACCATCGGGGCGTTGGCCGAAATCGAAGATTTTAAACATGACACTGTGGTTGTGATGAACTCCGATTTGCTCACCGACATCTCGTTTGAGGATATGTATGAAAAGCATATCGCAGAGGGCGCTGATATTACCATCGCCGCCACGCCTTACACTCAGGCTGTTCCCTACGCCATACTGCAAACCGAGGGAGACCGCGTGGTCGCCCTTGAGGAGAAACCTGTCTACTCCTACTATGCCAACGCCGGCATATACATGCTATCGGCCCGCGCGGCAAAGCTCGTGGAAAAGGGGAAACGAACCGACGCAACCGACCTGATAGAGCTTGCCATCAATACCGGCATGAAGGTAATATATTTCCCGATCACGGGCACCTGGATTGACATAGGCTCTCCGGCCGATTTCAGCCACGCCTGCGACCTAATGAAGAACAAGTAGACCTCATTTTCACCAACAAAAGTAACCCCAAAGGCGTTATTTATATATAACTCAAAAGAGGAAAAGAGCTATAATAAGCCTAAAANCCTTCGCTANAACATAATTACGAATCAGAAAACATAAAAAAGCTCATGGCTGACAGCAACTTCATAGATTACGTGAAAGTACTTTNCCGCTCAGGCAAAGGANGCGNCNGCTCGCGCCATTTTCANCGCGCTAAATATGTGCCCAAAGGTGGNCCCGNCGGCGGCGNCGGCGGCCGCGGCGGNCACATCATACTNCGCGGCAACAGAAATATGTGGACGCTCCTTCCGCTCCGNTACCGCCGCCATATCTTCGCCGAGAACGGCCAAGCAGGCTCTGAGGGACGNTCNTTTGGCAAAGACGGTAAGGACGTGATAGTGGACGTACCGTGCGGCACAGTGGTATTCGATGCCGAAACCGGCGAATTTCTTTGCGAAGTTACAGAAGACGGCGAGGAGGTAAAGCTGCTCAAAGGTGGCCGGGGAGGTCTGGGCAACTGGCACTTCAAAAGCGCCACCAATCAGGCCCCGCGCTACGCTCAGCCTGGCGAGCCGGCTATCGAAAAAAGCGTTATCTTAGAGTTGAAGCTGCTTGCCGATGTCGGCCTTGTGGGATTTCCCAATGCCGGAAAGTCGACTCTGCTTTCAGCCGTATCAGAAGCGCGCCCGAAGATAGCCGACTATCCGTTCACCACAATGGAGCCGCAACTCGGCATCGTATCATATCGAGGAGGGCGGTCATTTGTGATGGCCGACATTCCGGGCATAATCGAAGGCGCGGCCGACGGCAAAGGCTTAGGTTTAAGATTTTTGCGCCATATCGAGCGAAACGCGGTGCTCCTGTTCATGGTTCCCGCTGATGCCGACGATATTGCAGAGCAATACCGCATACTACTCGGAGAGCTTGAGCAATTCAACCCGCAGCTGATGGATAAACCGCGAGTACTCGCGATTTCAAAATGCGATATGCTCGACGACGAGCTTATCGAGGAAATCAAGAAAACACTGCCCGACGTCCTGCCTCACGTGTTCATCTCAGCCGTTACAGGCATGGGAATCCAGGATCTTAAGGATATATTATGGGGCCAGATTACAGACGAGCGCAACCGCATCGAGCCTGAGCCTATCACCCATCGTCCGCTCGACGTGCGTCACCGAGTGCGCGAGGAAGATGAATTCATTTTCGAGCAAGAGCCTACCGACGACGATCTCGACGAACTCAGCGACAAGGATTGGGACGAAATCGGATGGGAATACGGCGACGATGTCGACGAAACTGACGACAATAACCCGAAGAAATAAATCAAGCGAAATAATGTTACCGATGACCCCGTCACCAAAAATGGCGGGGTCTCGTTATCTTAGAGCCTGTCCCATAAAATATGTTAACGCTGAGGTTGCATATCNNGGAGNGATNTTGNAGGACAGGCTCTTAAAGNNAGTCGGAAAGGCTNTTTACACAGTCNNAAATGCTGATCGGCTGATCGGGGAGGAAATCGGCGGTTGCCTCCCGGCCGATAACGCTATCCCAAAGCATGGGCGAAATACCGTCGGCCGGACGCTTCACCGCGAGGTTATCTTCGGTCAGCTTCTCCCCTTTCGCTATAGCTCGACGAGCAACGATACTTTTACGGGCAATGAGTATATTGGGGCGCTCGGCGTCGGCAACCTGCTTATCGCCGGAGCCAATCGCCTTTTCGATATGCCTGATAGAGCTGACCATTGACGCTAACTCGTCGGGCTGTAGCGACGCTCTGTGGTCGGGGCCTTCCATTGTACGATCGAGGGTGAAATGCTTCTCAATAATCATCGCCCCCATGGCCACGGCAGCTATCGGCACCTCTATGCCCTTTGTATGGTCACTATAACCGACCATTCCCGCCCCGAGACGGCGGAGCGCATCCATGGCTTTTAAATTAACTGATTCGTAGGGGGCAGGATACTGCGTTGTGCAATGAAGCAGCGAGATGTCGGCTCTGGCCACCCCGCCATCGGTCAAGACCTTCATCGCGGCCTCGATTTCAGGAACGACGGCCATGCCGGTAGACATTATGACACGTCGGCCAGGGGCAGCGATACGCCTGAGATACGGGAGATTTGTGATTTCGCCCGACGGTATCTTCCAATAATCCATATCGAGAGCCGCGAGGCAATCAACCGACGGGAGATCGAACGGCGTTGACATAAACCCGATACCCTTCTCCCGGCATATCCGGCTCAACTCTTCGTAGGCTGAGAGGGGGAGATGAATACGGCGGCACATTTCGAGCTGGCTTTCAGCGGATCCCGTAGTCTCCTTTTGATACTCGGCCTTCGGAGCATAGCATGAGATGACTTCCTCGGGAACGGCTGTTTGGAATTTCACATAATCGGCACCCGCGGCAGCTGCGGCCGAAATCATCTCGACAGCCAAACCGAAGTCTCCGTTATGGTTAACTCCGGCTTCGGCGATAATGATAGTATGAGGTTGCGCGCTAAGCTTTGACATATAAGAAGGTAGCTTTGCCCGAGACTGTCACCTCAGCAGCGGTGGCGGGGATTAACGCTGTCTCGAATTGATTAACCTTTACAGACTCGGCGCCGGCGGCTTTAACTTCCATAGCACCGGCGACGCAAATCACTATCGTAAACGAGTCGAGGTCGGACGGAAGATTCATCGAGCCATCAATAGTCACCCGCTTCACATCGAAATATTTGCACTTAACGAGCTCGGCAACGGGCGCGTCGCGGTCATATTCGGTAGAATATGAGGAATTCACTGTGTAGTCGATGGCTTCGCGCGCTTGCTCGGTATGAAGTTCGCGAAGATTTCCCTGAGCGTCGCGACGGTCGAAATCATATACGCGATAAGTGATGTCGCTCGTCTGCTGAATCTCGGCGAGCAGATTCCCTGCTCCGATTGAATGAATACATCCGGCCGGAAGGAAGAAGAGATCGCCGGGGCGGGTATCATTGACGCCGATAGCGTCCATTATGGTATGATCGCCGACCATACGCATATAGTCGTCGGGAAAGATTTTCTTTGTAAGCCCCGCGAAAACTTTGGCGCCAGGCTCGGTCTCAAGTATATACCACATCTCAGTCTTACCGAAGCATCCATGACGCTCGGCGGCGAGCTCATCGCCCGGGTGGACCTGAACAGAGAGATTATGGCTCGCGTCGATTATCTTAACAAGCAGGGGAAATTTTTCGCCGAATGATTCGTAAACGCGCTTGCCAACGAGATTGTCCTTATGCTTTGCCACAATATCCGAAAGGCTCATACCCTTTTCCTCGCCATTGGCCACTACCGATTCATGGCCTTCGACACCCGATATTTCCCAGCTCTCCCCTATGCATGGAGGAGCGTCGGAAATGCCTTTACGAGCAGCGATTTTCTCGCCGCCCCAAATGACTTGTTTAAGATATGGAACAAATTTATAGATTTGCACTGTTCAAACTATTGATTAAGATGTGTGGGTAAGACCGTGATTCTAAGTAAGCGAAGCGGCAACCGGCGCATTGCTGCCATGCGCTTCGAGTATCGGCAGAAGTTGAGGGTCGATCTGGCGCAAGGGGTTAATGACAAAGTCGCGCCGCGCCGCCCTCGGATGAGGGATAACCAACCCGGGGAGGTTGAGGCGCGCGTCGCCGTAAAGTATAATATCTATGTCGAGCACGCGGTCGCGGTATGTTCCGTCGGCATTTCTATGGGGATTGCCGCCCGAAATCTCGCTCTCTATTCCCTGAAGGGCTTCGAGCAAATCAATGGGGGAAATCGCGGTATCGAAACTAACGCCCGCGTTTATGAACACATTTTCGGAATCAAACCCCCACGGAGCGCTCTCCATAAAGTCGCTAACCCTGATATTTTCTATTTCAAGACCGCTGATCAACTCAATCGCGCGGGTTATATTCTCCTTGCGATCGCCTAAATTAGACCCTATATTAAGATGCACTCTCATAGCCATGATCATTCTTTGAGGGTTAAGCCATCGATGTCGGACAACCGCCCAGCGAGGAGCCGGAAATTGTCGGCGCGCGTGCTGACGGTCATGGCGCACGTATTATCGAATTCCTGGCTCAGAATGTCAACGCCCGGCTGCTTCACGAGCTTCATCACGTCGTTCATCACCATATACGGGAAGGTGAACGACACGCTTTTCATCACGTGCTTTTCGATGATTTCTCCTGCGAGAATCGCTTCGCGGGCCGCCTCCTTGTATGCCACGATAAGCCCGGAGGTGCCGAGCTTTATTCCGCCGAAGTAGCGCACTACCGCTATCACCACATCGGTGAGCCCGAACGAATTAATCTGGCCGAGAATCGGCTTCCCCGCTGTTCCCGACGGCTCGCCGTTGTCGCTCGAAAGAAACTCTTTACGCTCAGGGCCTACAATATAAGCCCAGCAGACATGGCGCGCGTCGTAATACTTCTTCTGATAGGACGCGATGATCTCCTTAGCTTCGGAAGCCGACGACACGGGATGGGCAAACGCGAGAAATTTGCTCATTTTCTCGCGATAAACGCCCTCCGAGGGTCGGAGTAAGGTAAGGAAAGCATCGGAAGTTTCAGCCACGGTCAAAGAAGGGATTTTTGGAGGTTGCGGAAAGCGCGATAGCCAGTACGGAGCCACATCCGGGAAGCAGGTTGAGACGCATCGCCGCCATTCCCGCGGAATACATCACGCGGGTGTCGATACGCATATCAGCCGCCATGGAGCACGCCGAGCCAACAGCTATGCCTACATCGATAGAATTGAACGCGCAGGGCACGTCGGCAGGTTTCGAGCCGCAAGTGGGAAATCCGCAGTGGCCGCAGTTAAGTCCTACGAGCTGGCGACGCGTGCCGATAAGCATCAAGGCGTCGCCCTGAANTATGTTNGCAGAGTCGCGTTTAANGACCGGTCGGCCGGTTGCCTCATGANGCTTAAGCATTTCCTCGGAAATGGCCTTAAGGTCGTCGCCGCTGACGAGCGCCGTCTCCACAAGGTCGAGGCCGCGGGCTTTAGGTGCGGTGCGCGCCGCGGTCATCATCCGCAGTCCGGCCTGAATGACGGCCTCCTGTCGATTTTCGCGCTGGTTGATTANNATTTTTATNGCGATTTAGCGGTAAATAGTGTCTNTTAAATGATGAGCATGGCGTCGCCGTAAGNCCCGNAACGATATTTCTCTTTCACGGCCTCCTCGTAGGCTTTCATGACGAGTTCGTAGCCGCCGAAGGCAGCTACCATCATGAGCATAGTGGAGTACGGAAGGTGGAAATTGGTGACGAGCGAAGTGGTGACGGTGAAATCGTAAGGGGGGAAAATGAACTTATTGGTCCACCCTGTGTAGGCTTTCATGCGCCCGCCCATGCTGACCGCGCTCGCTATGCCGCGAAGCACCGACGTGCCAACGGCGCACACTTGCTTACCCTGACTTTTAGCCGTGTTGACGGTATCGACGAGTTCGGGAGTGACAAAGATCTGCTCCGAGTCCATGCGATGCTTCGTGAGGTCTTCGACATCGATTTCGCGGAAGTTGCCGAGGCCGCTGTGAACGGTCACGAAAGCTTGCTCAACGCCTTTGATTTCAAGGCGCTTCAGAAGCTCGCGGCTGAAGTGCATACCGGCGGCCGGAGCCACGATCGCGCCTTCGTTGCGGGCGAAGATCGTCTGATATTGCTCGGCGTCATCGGGAGTCGGGTCGCGATGTATATATTCGGGGAGGGGAGTGAGGCCGAGTGAGTAGAGATTTTCTTTAAACTCTTCGTGCGACCCGTCGTAAAGGAAACGGAGCGTGCGGCCTCGCGAGGTGGTATTGTCGATAACCTCCGCAACCATTGATTCATCCTCGCCGAAGTAGAGCTTGTTGCCAATGCGTATTTTACGNGCGGNCTCCACGAGCACGTCCNATAGTTTATGCTCCTNGNTGAGCTCGCGGAGGNGGAAAACNTCGATTTTCGCGCCTGTTTTCTCCTTGTTGCCGTAGAGAAGTGCCGGAAAAACTTTGGAGTCGTTGAACACCATCACGTCGCCTTCGTCAAAATAGCCGAGTATTTCTTTAAAAATATGATGTGATATTTCTCCGGTTTTGCGATTTATGACCATTAGACGGCACTCGTCGCGCTCAGGGGTGGGATTCTGGGCGATGAGCTCTTCGGGGAGTTTGAATTTAAATTGAGATAACTTCATAAGATATGAAAAATAAATGATGAAATCCGCGGACTCATCATCGGGATATGATTACGCGTTAGTTTCTTCAGGCATTTCAACGGGGCAATTCTGCAGCATCTCGACCGCGGCGTCGACCGAAAGGCAACGGTCGATCGTAGCGTCGCCGACGCGCGTGCGGCGCAACGCCGTCAGGTGAGCCCCGGTGTTGAGGGCGCGCCCAATGTCGCGGGCAAGTGCCCTGATGTAAGTGCCTTTGCTGCACACTACTCTGATAGTGATTTCCGTAGGCTTGAAATCGAGCAGCTCGATAGAGTCGATCACGAGAATTTTAGGTTTCAGCTCCACCTCCTTGCCCTTTCGCGCCATCTGATACGCCCGCTTGCCGTCGACCTTACACGCCGAAAACGCCGGGGGCACCTGCTCGATGCGGCCTACGAACCCGCGCAAAGCTTCCTCTACCATCTGGCGCGTGATATGCTCTGTAGGGTAAGTCGCGTCGACCTCGGTTTCGAGATCGAACGAAGGGGTGGTAGCGCCAAGCGCAAGCGTGGCGACGTATTCCTTAACTCCGGTCTGCAGACTGTCGATAAGCTTGGTNGANTTACCAGTNACGATAATCATCANGCCGGAAGCGAGGGGGTCGAGCGTGCCNGCATGGCCTACTTTCATCTTTTTCAGCCCCATGCGGNGCAGCATGACGTTGCGGAGCCGCTTCACGACATCAAATGAGGTCCAGCCGTAGGGCTTGTCGACATATAGGGTTTCTCCTGCGAGGAAATTNACTTGATANATAACNGATTAGGNGGTTGATTAGTAGAAAANACACAAGAGGCNGGCAGCGAGGCAATATNCCGCGAACCATACCAGCTTGCCTTTCTTCACGATATTGAGCATCCACTTGCAGGCGATACAACCCACGATGAACGACGCGAGGAAACCTACCAGCATCTGCACGTAGCCTACTTCCATAGTCGCCGTCGCGCCCTCGTCGGGAAATATGAGTTTTTTAGCGTCGAGAAGCGCTTCGCCGAGGATAGGGATTATAACCATGAAGAAGGAGAATTTTGCCACTTTCTCGCGGTTGTCGCCGAGCATAATACCGGTAGCGATGGTCGATCCTGAGCGGCTCAAGCCGGGAAGCACAGCCACTGCCTGAGCGATACCAATGATAAAGGCATCGAGAAAGGTGATGTCGCGGCCTCGCGACGCGGGAGCGGCTGTCTCGCGGCCCTGTCTGAAGAAGTACGCGAACGAGAGCAACGCGGCCGTGGCGATCAGGCATATACCGACAACAAGGAGCCCGTTGCCGAAAAATTCCTCAACCGTATCCTTAAAAAACAAGCCGACAATCATGACCGGAACACACGAAAGGAGTATTTTCCATACGTAAGTAGTGTTGGCGTCGCGCTTGAATCCGAAAAACGAGGTGATTAACGGCACGAATTCCTTCCAAAGCACAACTATAGTGCTCAGCACCGTGGCGACGTGGAGCACGATTGAGAATTGAAGGGCTTCGTCGCCCGCGATTTTTATGCCGAGAATCTGGCGGCCGATCTCGATATGGCCTGAGCTCGAAANGGGCNGATATTCGGCAAGTCNCTGNATTATTCCCAGNATANGAGCATCTAATGTNTCCACTTTCGTGACGTTAAGATTANGAGTTTTGTTTAGGCTTGTAAACGATTCCTATCGCNATGGCCACGAATCCGATGAAGGATATGGTCGGGCCGACTACCACGCGGCGGGTGGAGAAGATGTCTTCGTTGAAAGCTTCGGTGCTGGTGCTTCCGCCGAGCATTAAAAGGAACCCGAGAATGATGAGCGCAGCGGAGGCTATCATGATGATGAAGTTGACGCGCGTGAGCGGGAACATCGATTTCTCTTCCTGTTTGAGCGCGTGTTTCACCTTCGGGGCGCTGTTTCTTAACGGAACTGTTTTTGCCATATGTTGATTTATTGTGTCTATTAAAAAGGATTAAGGCCACCGGCCATTTCAATGGCTGAGGCCGAAACGAAAGTCAGAAGAGGTCGTCGTAGCTTTGGCGCAAATACTTGGTCGAGGCGAAGTAAGCCGCGACGCCGCATATCAACATTCCCGCCAACGCCATGCCGGCGATAATAGGGATAAGGTCGACAATCGGGAGGAGAGTGTTGAGGTCAATCTGAATGACATCGCTCTGCGAGTCGGCATACCATCGCATCGCGAGCAGCAGCGCGACGGCTATTACCGCCGAGAGAAGACCGTTGAGGATATTGCCCCTAATAATCGGACGGCGGATAAACGCGGGGGTCGCCCCTACGAGCCTCATGGCGTGGAGGATGAAGCGACTCGAATATATCGTAAGCCTGACGGTGTTGTTGATAAGCACAAACGAGATGATTATCAAGGCAAGGGCTATGACTATAAGCACGATTGTCAGAGTGCTTATCGCTGAATTCACGTTGTCGATATAATCGACAACTTTAACCGACTCCACCCCAGGCATAGCGGAGAACTGAGTAGCGAGCGCGTTGATATCTGCCCCTGATGCGTAGCGCGGGCTTATTTTCACTGAGAATTCAGGGGTGTAGGGATTTACGCCGAGCATCTCCACTATATCGGCATCGAGGTTTTTCTCCTCCTCTTTGAGTATCTGCTCTGGCGAGAGATAGAGGTATGAGGCAACCTGCGGCGCTGACGAGAGTTTCGCCTTCACGTCGGCAACCTGCGCCGCGGTCGCGTCGTCGGTAAAGGTGATTGTGAAGCCGAGATTCTCGCGTATCGAGTCCGACACGTTGCGGGCGGCTATACCCATGGCTCCGGCAATGCCGAGGATGAGTAGCACGAACGCCACGCTCACGATCGCCGTAATGTTCTTGCCGAAGCTGCGAAGTGGATTCTTTTTCTGCTTGTCGCTGAGTTTTCCCATATTTCTAATTATGGCCCCGAGCGGGGCAAAGGAAATACAAAGGTAACACTTCTCACCCCCCTTTGTCAAGAAAATTGGTGAAAAAGTTACTTTTGTTTAATATTTTTTAAGCACGCGCCGGGGCTACGCGATCTCGCAAATCAGCGTGGCTGAGGTTGAGTCTACCACGCGTACTCTTATCGTGTCGCCTACGCGGTAGTCGCCGCGGGGAAACACCGCCGTCTTATTCTGCGACGTGCGCCCCACGAACTGGTCGGTCGAGCGTTTCGACACCCCTTCGACAAGCACCTCGAACTCGCGGCCGCGGTCGCGGAGATTAGATTCGGCCGAAAGCTCGTTTTGCAACGCTATCATGCGGTTAAGACGCTCTATTTTCACATCCTCAGGCACATTATCGGGCATCTCGCGCGATGCGAGAGTGCCGGGCCGCTCTGAATATTTGAACATGAACGCCGAGTCGAAACCCACTTCGCGCATCAGCGAGAGTGTCTGCTGAAAATCTTCCTCCGACTCATTGTGGAAGCCGGTGAACATATCGGTAGAAATGCCGCAGTCGGGGATACGGCTGCGGATAGCGCGGATACGGTCGAGATACCACTCGCGGGTATATTTACGGTTCATCGCTTTCAACACCGAGTTGGAGCCTGACTGCACCGGAAGGTGGATATGACGGCAAATATTTGGATGCGAGGCGATAACGTCGATTGTGGCGTCTGACATATCCTTAGGATGGGAGGTTGTGAAGCGTATGCGCATATCGGGGGCGGCCTCGGCCACAAGCGCGAGAAGCTTGTCGAAGGTCACGTCGTCGCGACGGTAGGAGTTAACGTTCTGCCCGAGCAGAGTCACTTCTTTGAATCCCTTGGCGCGCAAATCGGCGATTTCCTGCAATATGCTCGCCACCTCGCGCGAACGCTCGCGACCGCGGGTGTAAGGCACTATGCAGTAAGAGCAGAAATTGTTGCACCCGCGCATTATGCTGACGAAGCCGCTCACGTTGTTAGGCCCAAGGCGGCGAGGGATAATGTCGCGGTAGGTCTCGGTGGTCGACAGCTCGACGTTGACGGCCGGATGCCCCGCCTCGGCCGAAGCGAAAAGATTAGGCAGGTCGAGATACGAGTCGGGGCCCGCCACTATATCAACCCCATGGTTGCTGATCAGGTCTTCGCGCACGCGCTCGGCCATGCAGCCGATGACGGCGATAATCAGCTTACCCCGCTTTTTGCGCAAAGCTTTAAGAGCCTGGAGCCGGTTGACGATTTTCTGCTCGGCGTTGTCGCGGATGGAGCAGGTGTTGAGAATCACGGCGTCGGCCTCGTCGATGGCGTCGGCCGGGTCGTATCCGACGGTTTGCAGCACTGACGCAACGACCTCTGAGTCAGCCACATTCATCTGGCATCCGTAGGTTTCGATATATAATTTACTCACTATTTAGAAGAATTTTAGAAATTAGAAATTAGGAAATTACACTGCAATTTCGTAATTTTGCGCAAAATTACGAAAAATGTGATTAACCACAAAACCCGACAAATCATTGATTTTGTAACTCCTTAATTATAAGTGAAAAAACATGGCATTTAATCATCTTACAGCCCAAGAGGCTGCCGCTATGATTAACAACGGCGACACTCTTGGTCTCTCGGGGTTCACAGCCCCCGGCACGCCCAAAGCTATCACCAACGCTCTGGCCGAGCGTGCCATCAAAGAGCATGAAGCCGGCCGCGAATTCAAGGTGAATATCTTCACCGGCGCTTCTACCAACAAATGGGCCGACGGCGCTCTCGCCAACGCCAACGCCATCAACATGCGCGCCCCCTACCAAAACACTCCCGACCTCCGCAAGCGCATCAACGCCCACGACGCCCACTACTTCGACCGTCATCTCTCTGAAATGGCCCAGGAGATGCGCTACGGTTTCTATCCCAAAATCAAATACGCCATAATCGAGTGCACCGAATACGACGAAGAAGGCAACATCGTGCTCGGCCCCGGCGTAGGCAATATCCCTACCTACGCGGCCATGGCCGAGAAAATCTTCATCGAGCACAACACCAAATTCCCCAAATCGCTCCGCGGCATGCACGACATCGTCCTGCTTAAGGATCCCCCCTACCGCAGCGAGATACCAATCTTCAAGCCGAGCGACCGCATCGGTTCGCCGATACTCAAGATAGACCCGAAAAAGGTGGTCGGGGTCGTCACAAACGACTCTTACGACTCAGTGAAGCCCTTCACCGAAGTCGACGAGACCTCTATCAAGATCGGCCACAACGTGGTTAACTTCCTTCTCGGCGAAGTTCGCGCCGGACGCATCCCCAAGGAGTTCCTGCCGCTTCAGTCGGGCGTGGGCAACGTGGCCAACGCCGTGCTCTACGGATTGGGCGAGAGCGACGAGATTCCTCCCTTTGAGATGTACACCGAAGTGACCCAGGAGTCGGTAATCGAGCTTATGATGCAGGGCAAATGCANATTCTCATCCACCTGCTCGATCACCGTTTCCGACGCCATGGAGGAGAAAATGTTCAGCAANATGGAGTTCTTCCACGACAAAATCGTGATGCGCCCTGCNGAGATTTCCAATTCTCCCGAAGTGATACGCCGACTCGGCGTCATCGCCATGAACACAGCGCTCGAAGCCGACATCTTCGGCGGTGTAAACTCCACCCATGTGCTCGGCACCCGCATGATGAACGGCATCGGCGGCTCAGGCGACTTCACCCGCAACGCTTACCTTTCGATATTCTCATGCCCCTCGCTGACCAAGGGCGGCGTGATCTCCAACATCGTGCCTATGGTAGCCCACTGCGACCATTCGGAACATTCGGTCGACGTTCTCATCACCGACCAGGGCGTTGCCGATCTCCGCGCCAAGGATCCCGTACAGCGCGCCCACGCGATTATCGACAACTGCGCCGCACCCGAATACCGCGAGCTGCTCCGCGACTATCTCAAGCTTAGCATCACTGGCGGCCAGACGCCCCACTCGCTCCAGGCGGCATTTGAGCTCCACTGCGCCTTCAACGAGACCGGCGATATGCGCAACGCCAACTTCGCCAAATACGTGAAATAGCCACTCCCCTATCAGGCATAACCCATAGTCAAAGCGGCCTCGGCTTCATCGCCGGGGCCGCTTCAGTTTCAATCGCGCCGAAGCGAAAAAAGTATCCCCGGCTCGCAGTTCTGAGAATTGAGCCGGGGATAATATAGTGGAATCTAATGATTGATTACTTCACGTTGATCTTGCGGGTGTAAGTCGCGTTGGCGCCATTCACCTTAAGCACATACACGCCCGCTGAAAGAGCCGAGGTGGGCACGGTAAGCTCGTTGGCGGCAGCCGAAACGCTGCTTACCTCGCGGCCCTGAAGGTCGTAGAGCGAAGCCGCGAGAGCCTGCTCGCCGCCTACAAACACGCTGTAGCCGCCGTCGACCGCCTCAACGATCAGCGCCTTCGACTCATCGACGATCGTCCCAACTGATGAATAGTTCTTGAGAATGTACTTAATGCCTTCGAGCGCATTGATTTTACCGTAGCCGAATTTTTCAGGATAGTTTTCAACCTGAATGTCGCGGGTAGCGGTAGCGCTTAAAATTTCTTTCACATTCGCGCATGTGAGTTCAGGGCATGCTTCGAGCCAAAGAGCTACTACGCCCGACACGTATGGGGCAGCCATTGAAGTGCCTTGCAGCTCAATCCAGTAGTCATCCTGCAAATCGAGGGGATTTTGCGCGAGAGCCACGCGCTCTGAAGCTCCCTTGCTTAACACCCATGCGCGGTTGCCCGACGAAATAATCGCACATCCGGGAGCACAGATTTCCGGCAGAAGCTGACCCTGGAAATTCATGCCGTATGATGAGAATGGGCTGATCTCGCCTACAACGCAACCGGGGATTGAATAATTGCCGCCCGAGAGATTAGTCCATTGTGATTTTGAGTTATATGAACCTACGGAAANTACGTTTTCGCCGCAAGCCATATCATTNATAGNATTTTNGGTTGATCNCNCAGTCCATCCCACAAGGAACAGTGAGGGGTCGAACTGCGAAGTTTCCTGAGAATATCCGTAGGCGGTTTGTCCTGTGACGCCTGTAATGACAACCGCAAGTCGAGCCGATGAATTCTTGCCGGTAACACTCGTGCATGCGCTATAGACCTGATATCTATTGTTGGTCGTCGAAACTCCCGAAGTAACCTTTATGCTTCCTGAGAAATATTTGTTGAAAGTAGCGTTTTTGCTATCAATTGTAGTAGTGGTGCCCGGGTTAATCTCTGAGATGATCTCAAGGGTGCGAGTGCCTTGATTGTAGACAGCCCATTGGAAAGTGAAGGGTGTGGCATCATTACCCCAGAAATCAACTATACCGCTCGCTTTATTGTCCTTGAATTGCACTTTAAGCTCGTTGTCAGACGTTGTAAACGATTTTTCAACCGAGAGGGCATCTTCAGCCTCGTTGCCCGAAGCAACGCAGATAATAGCTTCTTTACCATACTTTGCCAACGCCTGCCCAACAAGGTCAGAGCCATCATGAGGACCGTAGGTAGAGCCCAACGAGAGATTAACGACAACAGGTTGATTCATGCTCTTGGCATACTCCACAATATTGCCTACTCCGGCCACAATGTTAGTATTGTGCAGAGGGCCTACCGCAAATGCGAGATCGGCATCGGTGGCGATTCCGTAGAAAGGCACGGGCTTATCCACATATTTGGTACGTCCACCCTGAGTAGGGGAGAGATTCTTGTAAAATGTGCCGCTGCCGTTGTACGAACCGCTCATAATACCGCCCACATGAGTTGCATGAGTCTCAGTCTTGGAGTCACAATCAAATTGGAAGATTGTGTCGGGGAAATATACGCGGCGGCTGCTGTTTCCTGTTGTGCCTGTAAAATGCCACAAACGCTGTATACGAGATTCGCCGTCCTCTTTAAGGAAATTGACATGGTTAGCCTCAAGGCCGATATCCATCATACCGGCCACTACACCCTTTCCGCTATAGGAATGAGTGGCGCCATCATAGTCAAATCCGTCCTGTACTTCGGTGACTGAGCCTGCCGGGCGCGCTATGTCGAGATATGCGTTATATTCGACGCCGAATTCTATGCAAGCAACATCAGGAAGCGCTGCCAGACTTTCAATCTGTCCAAACGGAATCGAGCCAGCGATAATATCTTCAATCTGGGTATAAATCTCCAGGCCAAGATCTATTAGCTTATTCACATCGGCCCCGGACGCTAATTTCAAGAGAATATCCTCTTTAGGAGTCTGGGAGGGGGCGAGCAACATACCTGAAGTCTGGCGATTAGTCAATTCGAGCTTATAATTATCAAGCAATTGCTGGCCAGCCGGGTTAATTTTGTTTTGGCCCATGACTGTCAAAGCCAAAGCCAAAGCAGAGCATACGAGTAGTTGTTTTTTCATTTCTATATTATATGAATTTAATCAATCTAAAATGGCAAGTGATAAACAATCATGTCACTAAATTTAGCATTTGCTTATTGCGAACGCCAAAGTTAAGCAAAAAGAAATAAAATTAAAAGATAAAACATAAATTTCACATTTTTTAAATGAAGTTCCGACCATCATCAAACTTATAGCCTGTCCCATAAAATCTGTTAAAGCTGAGGCGGTCAGCCATTGAACAGAGTTGTTCGTGTGATGAGGGAGTGTACTCGACGTACACGACTGAAGAACACGGACGAATATGCCGATGGATGGCCGGGGCGATGCTGCCAATAAGACGATATGCCGCTTTTGAGTCGCGGATGTTGGCCGTAGTGACGATGACACCGAGGGGCAGGCCGTCGCCATCTGCGGCGACATGTCGCCTAATACCTATTAATGCGTGCCGCTGCGCGGAAAATTACCTCAGTTTCGCATATCTCGGGCGCTTTTGAAGCCGTCGCTCGGTCACAATGCGACGGCATTGCTCCCTCACGTCGCCTCCAAAATCACTCCAAGATATGCGACCTCAGCGTTAACATATTTTATGGGACAGGCTCTTAAGCTGAGACGATATAAAAAAGGGTGCCGAGCATCGCCCGGCACCCTGTATTAGCTAATAGCATTGATTAACGATAGAAATCCACATCGGTAAAGCCGTCATACCAACCTAAGAATTCAGATTTTTGATAAACACCAATCATCATGTATACCTCTGGGGTCTCATTGGTAATTTTGGTGAAATCTTCATCTACCGTATAGTTTATTACACCTACTTCATTAGGTGTATTGCCTGTGGTTGTGATGATTTTAAGATCACAATCACCTAATCCGGTAAATGATGCCGAACCCATTAGAGAGCCAAACGAAGTGTACAGACGAACTACCTTGGTCTCTTCATTGTAACGGTAATTAATCGGGAGTTTCAAGAAACCTTCACCACCAAAGCCTTTTACGTAAAGCACTCTGCCATATTCAGGGTTAGGTTGAGTGGGATCGTTATCTATAAACTCTTCGGCTGCCTCGATAGTCACAGAGAATGGTCCGTCGGATGCACCTTGGAACAACGTTTTACCATTCATGTTCCACTGGCCTTGAATCTTGTTGTATGGATCCTTATCCGCATCGGCAAGCACTACCTCTGTTGAAGTCAGATTACCGATAGTAGCTCCTTTCGCGTCAATAATCTTGACATCGAAAGCGATATCATCGTTAATGACGCCGCGTTCCCATACAGGATAGAGCTGAACATTCACGCTCGACACGCCGGCAGGTATATTAACTGTCTTAGAAGTCACATAATAGTCTTTCTGTTCAACCGCTGCGGGCATACCACTCGCGGGCGACGACATTTCGACGGTAACTTTGATGGGGCCGTTAGCTTCGCCTTCAACCACGATGGGCACATAAATCATCGTGGCATTCTCGCGGCTCATTATCTGAGCTGTTTTCATGCTTACACTGACTCCTCCTGCGGTATTGTATTCGTCGTCGGAGCAAGCCGTGAGGCAGAGAACAGCTAAAGCTGATGCTAAAATATTTTTTAATTTCATGATTTAAACCTTGAAGTAGATTCAACAAATATTAATAACCTGAGTTCTGCTGACCATGGAGCTGGGGATTGACAGTCATTTCATCCTGCGGGATGGGCCAAACATAGCGATAGTCGTTTGCGGAATATGAGAGGTTACGTGTATTAGAATACAACAAATTGAGAGTTTCGCTGAAGGTTGCGCCTGTGTAGTCGCATTGGCGAGTGAACGCGTGACCCCAACGACGGAGATCGCTGAGACGGAAGCCTTCGCCAATAAGCTCTTTATTACGCTCAAGACGAATAGCGTTGGTAAGCGCATCGCCCGAAAGGTTGACATCCTTGTATCCCACAATACGATTTTTTGCCAACTTGTTGAGATAGCTGTTAGCGTCAGTCTCATTGCCGAGTTTATCGGAAGCTTCGGCAATTATGAGATAAAGCTCGCTCAGACGGAATGGTTTGGGCTTATTGCTGAGGTTGTTGGTCTCATTATAAAGAGTAGAGTTACCGGGGAACTTAATGAACACGGGAGCTGCGGTGTAAGCTCCGTCGTTATTGAGCTCATAAGTAGAAATAAAAGCTCGGCGACGGATGTCGGTGGCAGGAAGGAAATCAAGCACGTTAGAGGCGGGGATGAAGTCGCTACTTTGCTGGCTTGAATTTGTCAACCATATTGAACCGGTAGCGGGTCCGGGCTCAGAAATGCTGCCGTAGGGCACAAAGAGAAGCTCGGTCGACTGGTCATTTGTCCACATTGTCGTATAATTAGCGCGGGTAGCAAGATCATAGTTCCCGGATTCTATAACTGAAGTGGCATACTTGACGGCATCAGCATATTCGCCTGTCTGAAGAGCGAGACGCGACTGGAGAGCGAGCACTACGTAAGAGCTCAAGCGAGTAGCGTTAGGAACACAGTAATCAAGGTGACCATCGTCTTCGTATGCTTTGAGAGCGGTGTATGCATCGGCGAGGTCGGCTTTAATTGCCTCGAGGGTCTGATTAAGAGTGCTTCGGCCGGGATATTTAGAGCGGTCTGAAGTCGGGAAGTAATGGAATGCAAGCTGCAGACCTTTGGCTTCATCATCGCCGATGGCCTTTGTATATGTGGGGCAGAACTTGTCGAAAAGGTACCAATAATAATAACCGCGGGCAAATTTCGCTTCGCCAATCATTTTGTTTACCTTCAGCAACTCGCTATCTTTCAATTCGCCTTTCGCGATAAGCGCTTCTGCGTTATCGATAAAGAAATTGCAGGAAGCAATCGCTATATACATGTTCTGATAAATACCGGTGATGTCCTGGTCAGAGGGAAGGATGGTACCATTGGCGAACGAAGCGCCGCGGTTACCGTTGATGATAGTAGCCTGGAAATTGTCGACCGCTAACTCAGGGTAGGCGATGTAAGAACCGGCTGTGCGCGCACGAAGACCCGCATAGAGGCTGTTGACATACTGTTCGCAGTCGTGAACAGACCCAATCGCAACATCGCTGTTAATCACGCCCGACGGCTCCTCTTCCATGCTGCAGGAGGTTGCCATTGCCGCAAATGCGAGAATAGTTGCTATATATAATTTTTTCATAATTAAAATTGCTTAAGAGTCAGATTAACGATTAGAATGTTACTTCGATACCGAATTCGTACTGACGTGTATTCGGGTACTGGAACTGAACGTAGTTGGACTGAGGTTCAGGGTCATAACCGGTGAAACCTGTGAAGGTCAAAAGGTTACGGCCGGTGAAATGTACTGAGAGGGCGTCAAGTCCCCAACGATTCACTATGTTGCTGGGAAGATCATACTGAAGAGTAAGGTTCTTCAGGCGAACGAAAGAGGCGTTTTCGAGATAAGAGGTGTCGTCGCAGGCATACTGATGTACTTCGCCATAG
>WFLX010126079.1_pt1 | contig 19616 bp, 11 predicted proteins | sample 4967041 | NCBI WGS metagenome assembly WFLX01 (sample SAMN12857096, study PRJNA449069) | gut metagenome | isolation source: stool from male and female vole | host: Microtus ochrogaster | place: USA:Florida | collected 2017
GTTTCTTTGTAAAACGAGCAGTAAGCAGATTTGATTCCTATTTATAGTTGATCACCCCAAAATAGTTAGAGTTTTGCCTATATTGTTGATTTGCTTTTGATTATTTCTTCAAATACTTTGCATATATTATTTTCTGTCATTAATGTTGTATGTTATTTCTTACTTAACAAATATCAAAATAATGAAGAGGAATTTTACTTTTGTCATAGCGATTTTGTCACTTATCTTTCTTTTGGATTCTTGTGGTTCCAAAAAAATGATCAAACAGTCTTATTATGACTATACCGGCCAGGGAAATACTGGTCCACGAACAGTGACAGTTGTTGAAGAAGAGTTAGATGCTTGCGAGAAAGTGGCTTTGGATGAGCCGGCTGATGAATATCGCAGCTATGGCTCCGGCATCGATGAAGACGATTTTTTTGCCCGCCAGATAGCCGTATTTAATGCAGAGGTTGCACTTGCAGCAGGTCTGGAGGCAGAAATAATTGCCACTATGCAATCATATAGGGAACAAAAGCACCAGAACGGGACCGTGGCTAATCAGGCTGACATTGAGGCACGAGCGGCTGCAAGAGCCAAAGCGACTATCACCAATTGCAGAGTAATCTGTTCGAAAAAATACCGAATCTCTGACGGAACTTACAAATGCACTATTTGCATCTCAGTGCCGGCAGTCAAGGTTGAGCAGTCGATTAAAGCTCATATGATTGAGGAAGTGGAGCTTGGCGGTGAAGTCTTTGATGAAAACGCCTATGTCAAGGCAAGGGCGAATAAAAAGGAAGATTTCTATACAGTACGAAACAAACATAGATGATATTATCTGCCATGAGAAAATTTATTTTTTTGATTGCGATATTTATTTTCGCATGCGGCTGGTCGGCTCATGCTGCTGATCGCTCTGATAAACTGAAGCCTCGCTGGATGACTTCTTCGCTCCCTAAACCCAAGAGCCAGGGATATATATTCGTGAGAGCGGATGGAAGAGGAAAAACACCGGAGGAGGCTCGTCACAATGCATTGATCCATCTTAGGGGAAGGCTTGAAGATGACCGTCAACTTATTTTTGACTACGAAAGTGAAACAGATATAAGACATAAGAAGACACAAGGAAATGGTAATTCTTCCAGAACCTCGCAGTTCGTATTTAAGTCTAAAGTGACAGGGTCTCGAGTTGTCTTGACCTGCAAGGAAGTAGATGAGTATTGGGAATTTAAGGATGGCATCTATACTGTTGATGATCTCTATACGGTCAATGATACTGTAGGAGTCGTAGATAAGAAGGGTATTGATGATATACATACGACAACTTCTTATGGAGCAGCCCCTGTCTTTTATTCATTAATTCCGGGTGTTGGGCAATTCGTCAAAGGAAGCATGACTAAAGGTGGTCTGATCTTGGGCGGAACAGCTGTCGGTGCATCTGCGATTATTTTATGCGAAAACCAACGTGCTACTTATGCCAAAAAGATGAAGGAGCACCCTCAGCATATAGATTTCTATCGGAATAAGAAGGCTAACTGGGAATTGGGCAGAAACGTGGCAATAGGTGCCACTGCAGCNCTTTNTCTTTACANTCNCNTCGATGCTGCTATAGCTCCCGGTCGNAGAAGAATCATAGTCAATAGGCGCCCTTANGAATATTCTTTAGCTCCTGTCGTCTTTGAGGATGGATTCGGAGTTGGATTTGCGATGAATTTTTAATATCAAAAATANTTTAGTGAATTTTCAAACAACTTCAATTATACTAACATGAGAAAGATAATTTCATTACTATTCCTTTTAGCACTGATGGCAGTGCAGTTTACTGCTTGTACGGAAGATCCGGAAGTGACTACAGGGGGCATCTCAGGATACGTCACAGAATCAAAAGGTGGAGTAGAACCATTAGCCGGGGTGACGGTATCGATTCAAACTACCGGTCAAAGCACCACCACTGGCAGCGATGGTACTTATAGTTTTACAAATCTGCAACCGGGTAGTTATTCCCTTCAGTTTACTAAGACAGGATATAATACTACCATGCGCACCGTCAATGTGGTGGCTGGACTTGCATATCAGTGTGATGTTCAGCTCTCGAAGGTTACAGAAGATGCTGAGATCGAGATAAACCCATCTTCTCTGAATTTCGGCACAACTCAGACTGATATGAGTGTGACTGTAAAGAACAATGGAAATGCAACTGCTGAATGGTCATTGAATCTTGGAAACAACACCTGGTTATCAGCATCCGAACTTGGTGGCTCAATTCAGGCTGGTCGCACTCAAAGCATAATTTTCACTGTCGATAGGAACTACCTTTCTGAAGCCAAAACAGTTGTCGTGAACTTCCATGCTTTCGGAAACTCTTATCCTATTTCAATTTCTTGTGCTCCACGCAACTCAACTTCCAACATGGTGATCGAGCCAAAGGAATTGAATTTCGGCAAGGATAGCAATCAGCAGAACTTTACTATCCGAAATACCGGAAAGTCTGAACTTTCTTGGAGTGTTTCGGGCATCTCTTCACAAGCTCTTACCCTTTCAGCCAATCAAGGTGTTGTGGCCGCTGGTGGAAGTTCTGTTATAATTGCTTCAATCGATCGTTCACAACTTACAGGAAATCTCAATACCTCATTTATAATTTCAGATGGAATCGCCGATCAGACGATCTCTGTAAGTGTAAATAGTGATGGAAATGGAGGAACCGGTTCAGGAGATGATCCCGGTAATAATCCCGGCAACGATCCGGCATCTACTATTGTCTCCAATGGTTTGTCAGCCTATTATCAGTTTAATAATAATTTTGATGATGCTGCCGGAGAGTATGATGGATTTGGAGTCAATGATCCATCGTTTGTAGAAGGTATCTCTAACGAGGCTGTTCATTTCTTTAAGACAAAGGAAAGCAGTGTACAGATACCTTATGGACTAATATGCAACAAGAATTTCTCAATCAGTTTCTGGGCAAAAGATCTTGCTGATGGGATGATTTATTATTGTAAGAGCAGTGATAATGATACTCGATGCGTTTTGAGTATGAATAACGGATACTTGCGGTTTAGAATAGCAGCAAATAATAATTATTGGAATTATCAGGAAGAGCAGACTACATTCTCTCATAGTAATATTTCAGATTCAGAGTGGCATCATATTGCTATAGTAACTGACTATGGTTCTACTACAGCAAATCGGTGGACTTCTGTTCTATATATTGATGGAAAGAAATACGGAACGATAACAGAGGATGCAAGTGCTACTCANATTGACTATATAAATGCCTTTGTAATTGGAGGAAAAGCTTCATTTAATTCTTACTCTCTGACCACTCCCAACTTCAGCATGGATAATCTCCGTATCTACGACAACCGTCTTTTGACTGCTGCTNAAATAAAGGAAATTTTTACTGCTAAGCAATAATTAGATTTTTTCGAATATCAATATTGTCTTGAAATCAGCGGGATTCGTCCCGTTGATTTCTACCCATTTCATAATGATTGCCCAAAGGATTTTTATGATGAAGTTTTTACGATTTTNTGTNATTCTATTGGCTTTCTGTATCCCTCAGAAAAGTCGTGCTTGGATTGATCCTTCGCAATCCTATNAAGATTACGCTAAAAGTATTGACGAGAAATTTGATAGCATCTCTAATGATATGATGACTNAATTTGATCGTCTGCTTTTAGAACTTAATAATGAGTATATTGAAATCTTGGGTAAGCCATGGGAGTTTCATGATGCTCAAAAAGATGATAATAAGTCGTTCTCGCCAAAACCGGATATGCCTAAGGCTCCGAAAGCATCTTCTGTTCCGGAAAACCGTGAGATAACCTACGGAAAAATATATCAGTCTGAAAAGCAACTTCCCGATATACCTGCAACANTGCCCGATGTTAAATCAGGAGTGGTGAAAAAGTATCCAAATAAATTCCTTTTCTACAATACTCTTTGTGGTTTTGGACCTTTCAAAGCTCCTNCTATTTCTCTATCAGTAAATAATATTNANGGAGTAAATAAAGAATGGCAAAAATTTACCAATACTCCCGGANTAGTTGACTTACGCAATGATTGTCTGCGTATTCGTGAGGAACTTCAGCTTTGTGACTGGGGTTATCTGCTTCTTGTGGAGAAAATAGCAGCTNAATTATATCCTGCTTCCGACGATAATCAGGCTTTGGCAGCAGCCGCTTTGCTCAATCTTTCAGGTTATGATTGTAAGGTTGCAGCGGGAGATGAGCATTTCTATATGATTTTTCACCCCAGCCACGAGATATACCTTGTCCCGTATTATACTTTTAATAATAATAAACGCTATTATATAAGATCAAGAAATGAGAAAGTTGCCAGGATAGGTGGTTGTGTTGGCGATTTTTATAAATCTCCTACTCCAATAAGGATGCTCATTGATCGGTATCCACGTTTAAATCCTGATCTTAAGACAGCACGAAGATATAAGTCGGCAGACAATAACATTTCAGGCAAGGAAATAATTTCTGTTGAGACGGTGGTCAATTCAAGTGTACAGAAGTTTCTTGCTGATTATCCTCTTGTCTCTTGGAATTTGTATGGNCTTGCTCCTGTGAGCAAGGAGTTGAAAAAGTCACTGTTTAAGACGATGGAGCAGGAGCTTGCAGGGCTTGGTGAAGTCGAGGCTGTCAATAAGTTGCTCGAGTTCCATTCTCATGGATTTGACTATAAGAGAGATGACGTGCAGTTTGGGAGAGAGAAACCATTTTTTTTCGATGAGAATTTCTATTATCCGGCAAATGATTGCGAGGATCGTGCCATAATGTTTGCACGCTTGGTGAAAGATGTTATTGGTCTCGATGTTGTATATCTTAAATTTCCTGATCATCTTGCAGCCGGCGTATGTTTTTCTCCCGGGGTGGATGTGAATGGACCGTCGGTTATAGTCGATGGAAAAAAATATGTTTTGTGTGATCCTACAGGTGGTGAGCGGGTAGGAATAAGCAATCCTAAGTATATGAATATCTGTCCTGATGTATATAAGGTTGAACTATAATCTGTTAATTTAAAAATGTGGTCTGTTTCGAAATATCTGGAAAAACTTCCCAACGCCGTAAAAGCCTTGGTGGTGACTTTTATGGCCCTTGTATTCGCGCATTTTGTGGTTTATGACTTGATGTCGGTGTCATATTTCGCTCCGATGGAAAAAGCTTCTGACTTCACGTTTGGTGATTTTTACACGATGATTGCTAATGATCGTCCGGAGAGTTATCTTGAAGAAGACGTGATAATAGTTCCAGTAGATAATTGCAGCGATTCCGAGTTGGCAGAAGTGATAAGAAAAGTTGATTCCATTGGTCCTTCTGCCGTGGGACTTGATATACGTTTCACAGGTGTGCCTTGTGCGAAAGATAGCGAACTGGCTGTGGCATTGTCTCATTGCAGGAATCTTGTAATGCCGGTATATGCTAAGGAAGAGGAGGGTAAGACTAAGTTATTCCATGATTCTTATATGGATACTATAGTGGATCCCTCCGGAGGTTTTGCCGCTGTTAATATTCAGGGTGATCTTAATTCTCACTCATCGACCCGTAAATTCTTGAGAGAATTTAAAACGGAAAATGGTGATATATTCACTTTGCCGGTTGCTCTCGTGAATCTTGCCCGTCCTGAAATGCTTGATGCTCTCTATGATCAGCGCGGCGATCAACTGTTGATACGCTATGCCTCAATTGAAGTCGATTCAATTACTCCTGCCGAATTGGATGAGCATGGAGAAATTATTGCCGACCATATTGTGCTTGTGGGAAATGTCAAAGATTATTCCGACATGCATGTCACTCCTTTAGGAAATCATACTCCGGGTTTGATCATTCATGCTTTGACTGTAGCTACAATACTATCCGGCAATTATACATGGACTCCTAATAAATTGGAACAAGTGATATTGGGTGCGATGTTGTGCTATATAATTGTATTGATCAATCTTCTACTCGGTAATTTGACTATCAAACCATTGATTATAAGATTTATTCAACTGTTGATTCTTTATCTTATGATAGTGGGAGGCACTCTTGCATTCATCAGATATAATGTCGACCTGAACTTTTCTTATCCGATACTTACGGTTACGGTTGGAGTGGCTGCCTGTGAGATCTATACCGGTTTTTGTGCTAAAAATGGACTGTTGGATCTATTTGTGAAAGGGTGCGTATTGGCAGTGAATTGGGTAAGAGGAAAACTTAAAGTAAGTTCAGATAATGAAAACAGTGAAATAAAAAATTGTGAAGATGAAAAGAAGGATTAAACTCAAATCATTAATCGGTCCGGCTATGGCGATATCAATTCTATGCGTAGCCATTGATTCAAATGCTGATCTTCAGATACGTTATCTGAGGGGAGATGTGGCGGTGAATAAAGCTAAAGTCGGTGGGCATACTGCGCAACGATACGAAAAAATAAAGAATAATGATATTCTCTCGATTCCTAAGGGCGGAGTGGTGAAGATTCATGATTCAAAAACTAAGGGATTGTATAAAAATATTTCACATGGTGATATTTCTGCAGGAAATCTTATTGCAATGGCTATGGATAATTCTATAATCAACGTAAAAACTGTTAATGACAGTATTTGGGATGTGATAAAGAGAAATGGAAATTCGCAAAAGAAAACGTATGAAAAGAGGGGAGTATCTTTCCATAAGACCCACGACATTGTGACGCAACCTGTTGACCTTCCTGAAGGTATGAGCTATCTTTCTTATCTCATGTCAATTAAAAATGAGAATCAACATGATGTGATGGGTGATTATATAGGTTTGCGTCGTGAGTATGTTAGCGATGACTATTCTGAATTTTACTTTTCTGTATGGAATGATCTTGATTCTGTGGTATATGTGAATGTGATCGACCAGCATCCGGAAATTGAAGACGACATTCGGTTTTATTTTGATGAGAATCCAATAGCTGAACCCTGTACAATAACGGCGGTAAGGAATTATGAGTTTTATTCTCCAGAGCCAGGTGGATTTATCATCATAGCTTCTGAAAAGAATTTTACGATAGAAGATGTGAAGCGCCTACTTGATAGCGAATATCATCCGAAAGAAAACTATTATTTCTCTATTCTAATCCCGGATAACGCAGCCGAAGAATAAAATATAATGAAGTCTAAACAACTTCACTTAAACTAATCAATATAATGAAACAACGTAACTCCAATTCTTTTGTCGCGAAGAGCACTGCATTGCTATTGCCGCTGCTGATGATCGGTTGTTCAGATGAGTTGCATCAGTTCCGACCGCAGGATGGCGATGATGGACTGCGTCTGGAACTTCAGGCTTCTATCGACCAGCAGAGCGACACCCGTGCGGATGAGTCCGGTTTCGCTGATGGCGACCGATTCGGTCTCTTCGTTGTCAATTACTCGGATGGTAATCCGGAAGCTTTGACACTCTCAGACAATCAAGTCAATAATGTTGCTATGACTTATAATGCTGATGGCAATTCTTGGCAAGCTGCCACCGATATCTATTGGCGAGATAAGGTTTCCCCTGCAGATGTGTTTGGTTATTATCCTTTCAACAATGGTATGGGAGATGTCGAAGCCTATAGCTTTGAGGTAAAAGCAGACCAAAGTTTAACTGGCGCTGACGGCGACATGGGCTCTTATGAGGCTTCAGACTTCCTTTGGGCAAAAACTGCAAAAGCTACACCGGGCAAGAAGGTTGAGCTTACCTTTAGCCACATTATGGCAGGCGTGAAGGTGGTGCTGGAGCAGGGTAGTGGTTTCGACGGCGATGCATGGAGTAAGCTTGCGAAGACCGTCACAGTCGACAACACAGTGCGAAATTCAAATATAGATCTTTCTACTGGAATTGCAACTCCAAGTGGAAGCTTCGACCGCAACATCGTTATGAATCCGGAAGGAGATGCATGGCGAGCCGTTGTCATACCTCAGACCGTTGCTGCCGGGAAGACCGTAATTGGAATCACCATTGATGGCAAACCCTATACCTACAGCCGTTCCGACGGAATGAAATACACTGCCGGAAAGCTCCACACTTTCACAATTAAAATCGATCGCAAAGGCGATAGCGGTGATTATACCCTAACCCTCGTTAACGAAGACATCACCCCCTGGGAAGCCGACAAGTCATCCCATGATTTTGTAGAGAATGCTTATGTGACAGTCTTTTGTCCAGAGCCGGGAAAACTTCGGGATGTGTTGAATGAAAACAAAATTGATTTCAATTCAATTAAAAATCTCAAAATCAATGGCTTTTTGACTACTGAGGATTTCTACCTTATGCGAGACGAATTATTGTCATTAACGGCAATTAATCTTAAGGATGTTAAGATTAAAAATGTACATTATTGGCAATATAATGACAATAGTGGTTCCATAGAGGTGGTTGAAGATGATATAATTCCTACAGAAGCATTTCGAGACAAATCAACGTTGAGAAGAATTATTCTTCCCGATGGAATTAAAAAAATCGGTGAGTCAGCATTTAATGATCTTATGCTGAATTCTACAATTGTTATTCCGGAATCGGTTACACATTTGTTAAGCTCTGCTTTTTCTGGAGTTAGGGAAGGTTCTGCAATTGTGATGCCCCATCATCTTGAGTATATTGGAGGAGATGCATTCTATGAGTGTAAAGCTGATATTGAATTGTTTTTGGCTAATTCGATAAGATATATTGGTAGATCTGCCTTTTGGGGTGCTTCTAATGTACATGGAACTTTGACGGTTCCGAATAGATTGGAATATCTTGGTTGGGGAGCTTTGCCATTGGGCGATAAGGTCGATGGGGAAATTGTGATTCCGCCAACAATTACTGAAATAGCAGACTGGGCTTTCTGTGGGGTAAATATTAAAGGAGGAACAAAGGTTACCCTACATGATGGTATCACTAAGATTGGAGAAAATGCATTTGGTGGTATTTCTTTCGCTCCAGGTTTTACACTTCCAAAAAATTTAAAAGAGATTGGTGCTGGTGCTTTTGATGGTTGTCATTTTGTAGAGGAAATTATTATTCCTAATTCAGTACAGATTATTGGAATAAATGCCTTCAATAGAGCCAATTTAAAAGGATCACTGTCACTTCCTACTTCATTGAATATGATTTCTCCTACACCTCTTTCTGATTGTTTGTATTCAATGGGATCTTTCGCAAATACTGAACTAGAAAATGTTGTTATTGGAGATAATATAGAAATTATTGGAGGAAGAGCTTTTTATGGGAATCAATATCTAAAAAGTCTTGAAATAGGTAAGAATGTTGGTCGAATAGGAATGGAAGCATTTGCATACTGCCCCGGTCTTCAAAGAATTATATGTCTTGCAAAAGAACCACCAAGACTTTATGAAAACGTTTTCATTGGTTTTGACCCACTACATTGTCACCTTGAAGTTCCAGAAGAATCTGTTGATTTATATAAAAACGCTGATGGGTGGAAAGATTTCCAGTTTATTTCCCCTCACCATGAACTATCGGTTGGCATTCATGACCAGACATGTCTTAATATGGGACTTAAGCGTTCAACANNTATATATTCTGAANGAANTNGGAGNGTGAAGAGTGCGNCATCATNGATCCATATTGTNCNTGANCANGCTGATTATAAGGAAGAAATTACTTTCAGTATTGATCCTCTTGAATTTGGATCCGGTAATAGAGAAGGTAAAGTAATATTTGAACTAGTAGATAAGAATTATACAACAGAATGTGATTTCATTCAATATGATTATGAGGAAAAAGAAGATAGACAGATTATTTTACAGAATGCTTCAGCACAAGGCTCTCCTATCAATCTTTTTATAGTTGGTGATGGTTTTGGTGCAGAGGAGATTATTAATGGAAACTATCTTCAGTGTATGAGAGAAACTATGGAGCAGTTTTTTGCTATAGAACCATATAAATCTTACCGTAATCATTTTAATGTTTCGACTTCTATTGCTATGTCACCCGATAATAACGTAGCAACTTTACAGAATCGAAGGCTTGACCGTCTAAATACTTTTGGAGTAGATATTGATATTCCAGTGGTAATGGAATATACAAAGAAGACATCTGGATTCATTACATCTAATAATATTAAGGACGCTATGATCATTGTGGTGTCAAATATGGCTGCATTTACGGGTATGGCAGTTCCTGACTATGATGGATGTTCTTTAGCTTGTGTTTCCATTTCTAATGACGTATATCCATACGATCAGCGTGCCCTTGTTCAGCATTTTGCAGGTGGACAGGCATTTGCAGGTCTATCTGTTGAGTATACTACTCATAATGAGAGTATTAAAGGGTGTACTTGCCCAATGTGCAATGCCCTTCCTAAGTACTATATAATGAAAGAAAAAGGAATGTTTGAGAATGTAACTCTTTCTGGTAAAATGGGAGATGCACCATGGAGTTCTTTTATTTTTAATCCCAAATATAGTCATATCGTAGATATGTGGGAAGGAGGATACAATCATCTTGGTGTTTGGCGTTCAGAATCGCAAAGTGTAATGAGTACTTATATTGCATATTATAATACAATTTCGCGCTTTGCAATATATAAAGCAATAATGCGTCGTGCAGGAATGAATGCAACCCTTGATGACTTTATTGCTAATGATAAAATTGAGCTTCCTTGATTATGAAAACTAAATATTTATTTTTACTAATGTCTATTGCAGGAATCATTGTCGGTAGTTGTTCTGATGATCGCATGTACACGCCATTGGGGAGCAATGGACTAAATCCTGTCATTTTTAGGGCTACAATTGATCAACTGAATATGACAAGGGCAGATGACTCTGGATTTACAGACGGAGATCGGATTGGGATATACATGGTGGATTTTGAAAATGGTGTTCCTTCTTCACTCAAATCAGAAGGAAACCATGCCGACAATCAGCCATTCTCATTCGATGAAAAATCCGTAAGTTGGGACAGTTCGGTATCGCTTTTTTTCAAAGATAATACTACTCCTGCAGATTTTTACGGATATTATCCCTACATTGGAGACGTGTCTGATGTAAATGCAGTGCCATTTAGCGTGAGACTTAACCAATCAACTGAGGCCTCCTCTACAAATCTATCTGGATATGAAAGTTCTGATCTTCTATGGGCTAATACTTTAAATGTTTCTCCATCATCTACTATAATAAATTTGTCGTTTAATCATATTCTTGCAGGTATTGAGGTGAATTTGATAGAAGGTGACGGGTTTGACAATGGCGAATGGAACAGATTGGAAAAGTCAGTTATGATAGATGGAACTATTCGAGATGGATTGTTTAACATTGCTACGGGTTCTGTAGATGTCAAAGGCTCTCTTGATGGAAAGGCAATCACAGCCCATCCAACAGATAATGGATTCCGTGCTGTGGTTTTGCCTCAAAATGTCAATGCTGCTACAAACTTGATAACTATAAATATAGGTGCTGATTCTTATAATTTTCAGAAAGATGGTGCAATGTCCTATTTATCTGGCAAGCTTCATAAGTTCACATTTGAAGTGTCAAAGAAATTGCCGGATGGTACCTATAATTTTGAATTGATAGGAGAAGCTGTAACAGTTTGGGAAAGTGATCCTGTTAGTCATGATGGCTTATGTAAGGCATATCAAGTAGTGGAAATAAAGAAGGGCCAGAGACTGAAAGAAGTTCTTGGTGCTTTGAATGTTAATCCTAAAGATGTGATTAATCTAAAGATAAAAGGTTCCCTTTGTGCAGATGATTTCTATTATATTCGTGATAATATGAGAAAGATTCAAGCTTTGAATCTTAAAGAAACAAGAATTAAAGGAATGTGGGAGGAAGACGACTATATACCTCAAGCTGCGATGACTAATAGTGTAACTCTTAAACACATTGTCCTTCCAGATGTGCTTGTAGGAATTGGAGAACTGGCTTTTGCCGGGACAATAATAGAAGGTTCTTTGAAAATACCAGAAGGTGTTAAATTTATTGGGGCGCATGCCTTTACAAATTATTGGAATGAAAATGCCGGATATAGCCTCATTCCCGGAGGAGGACAATTGTTGGCAAATAATAATCTCACAGGAACTCTTGAACTCCCTTCGACAGTAGAGTATATAGGTAGAGAAGCATTTCGAGCTTGTGATTTCACTGGGCATCTCATTCTTCCTAATTCATTAAGATATATCGGAAAGAATGCTTTTAGTGGATGCCGAAATTTTACCGGTGAGATTCATTTCCCTGAAAGTCTTACAGAGATCGAAGAGTCTGATTGGAGCAGTCTTGATGATGGTGAAGGTGTTTTTTATGGAATATCCAGAATTGGAGGTGTTTTGGAGTTACCGAAAAATCTTAAAGTTATAAATGGTTTTGGTGGAATAGATGTGTCACAAGTCCTTCTTCCTGATGGTGCTATTGAGATTGGAGCATATGCATTCTCAAATGCTAATTTGAAAGGAGGGATGGTTATCCCCAAAAATGTGATGAATATAGGAAAATATGCCTTTTATTCCTGTAATGCTACATCCTTTTCTTTACCTGAAGGCCTTACTCGAATCAACGAACACTCATTTGAAAATTGCCAAAATCTTAATGATACTTTAATTATTCCGAAAAATGTTGAGGTGATTGATAATAGTGCCTTTAGCAGATGTAAAAACATTCAGGCATTGGTTTTACCAGAGAAGTTGAATTACATTTCGGATTGGGCATTCTATCAGTGTTTCTCATTAGAATATATTCATTGCAAAGCAAAAGAACCTCCGGTTATTACTGAAAATACATTTACCGGAATAGCAAAGGATAATTTTACGATAGAAGTGCCGGAAGAGAGTGTTGAAGCATATCGGAATGCACCTGGATGGAGAGAATTCAAAAGAATTGCCGCCTATAAAAATTTTGTAGCAAGACCATCTAAATACAATGTTCTCAACAAAGGAGGTAAGAAAGAAATCATTCTCAATGCTGATGCTGATTGGGAGATGATAGAATGTCCTACATGGTGTCATATTGATAAGACTACAGGATCAAAAAAAACTTCTTTGACTCTTACCGTCGATGCAATGGCGAAAGGTTCTCCTGTACGTAGTGGTGATATAGTATTTAAATTGAAGGGGGACAGTGAATACAAGACCTCGATCAATGTCGGACAATACGATTATGAATATGATGAAGATAGTTATGTTGAGCTCTATAAAGCTTCTAAAGGAAAAGGAATAGACCTATTTATTGTTGGAGATGGATATGATGCTATTGATATATCTTCAGGCCTATTGATAAAGGATATGAAGCAGACTATGGAATACTTCTTTGATGTTGAACCATATGCTACATATAAGGAGTATTTTAATGTCTATACAGGCATAGCACTTTCGGATGATAGCGGTGTGGAGGAGTTGAATAAGTGGCGAAATACAAAGTTCCATACAGTTATACCGCATACATGCGGTTTGAGAATTTCTGCTGATTGGAACTATGCGCTGAATTATTGTGCTGAAATATGTTCTCCAATTGTTTCAAAGTCAGATCCTAAGGTAGGAGTGATTCTTCTAGCCAACTATGATGGTTATGATGGTGTGACATACTCTGTAGGAGATTCTTTTTGTGCGTTAGTTACAAAGAGCGAATCTAGATACCCTATGGATGCAAGAGGTCTCGTACAGCATGAAGCTGGCGGACATGGTATAGGCTGGCTTGCAGACGAATATATATATCATAATGATTTTATACAAAAATGTGCTTGTCCATGTTGTAATCACGTTGCTGATCTTTTAGAACAGCAGAGCTGGGGTTTTGGTCTTAATGTTTCTCTTAATGGTAAATATAAGGAAGTGCCTTGGACTCATTTGATTTTTAATCCTTCTTATGGAGATATTGTAGATGTCTATGAAGGAGGATATTTCCATGGTAGAGGGGTATATAGGTCCGAATATAATTCTTGTATGAACAATAATGTACCTTATTATTCCTCGTGGAGCAGACAGCTTATTGTTCAGCGAATCATGAAACTTGCCGGCGAGCAATTCTCTTTGGATAGCTTCTATGCCAAAGACAAGCGTAATATGGGTCGCGATTTCACTACAAGCAGGAGCATTGATTATAGTGCAGCTGCATCTATTCATGGAAATCCTCCTGTGTTTATTAAAGACTATAAGTTTGGAAAGAAAGGAGGTAAGAGATGAAATGTCAAAAAATCTATAAATACATCCTATTGTCGTTGTCGGCCATTATAGGTTTTGGGTGTAGTGATAATATCCCATACGAAGAAAGGCAAGACTTTATATTGCCGATTACTCTTTCTGCTTCATACCCTTCAGTAACAAGGGCTTCTGATGNAGGTTTTGAGGACGGTGATCAAATGGGATTGTATGTGCTTGATTATGTTGATGATGTCCCTCAGAACATCAATGATCCGTATGTAAATGCGGCAAATGTTAGATTTGACTTTCGCGCCTCTGACAATAGCTGGAAAGGAGTAAGGGATGTTTATTGGAAAAACGGAAACACTCCTGTTGAAATTATTGGTTACTATCCTTATTCATCAGTGGTAAGTGATCCGGAAGAGATGACATTCAGTGTGAGCCAACATCAGGAGGTAATCGCTTCAGTTTCTTCGATTAGCGGTTATGAAGCCTCTGATCTTTTATGGGGTGTTGCCGAAAAACAGATGCCGAATGCAGGAAAGGTGAACCTTATTCTAAATCATATTCTTGCGGGAGTAAGAATTACTCTTCAGGAAGGATCAGGTTTTGGAGTAGGGGAATGGTCAGATGTAGAAAAAAAAGTTGTTATTCCTTCTACAGTTTTAGGTGGATCTGTAAATCTTAGAGATGGATCAGTAAGGGTAGGTTCATCTTCAACTGAATCTATAGTGCCAATAGAGTACAATGGCGATTATCGAGCTGTTGTGTTTCCTCAGGTTGTGTCTTCGGGAGTTCCGTTAGTGGCAGTCTCGGTAGATGGTATTGGCTATAACTTAATCAAACAGGAGTCTATATCATTTGTAGGAGGGAAAATGCATGCCTTTAGAATTACCGTTGACAAGAAATCTAATGGAAGCTATGAGTTTTCTTTATCTGATGAAGCTGTTGTCCAGTGGATGGATGACGCCGAGTTCCGAGATGGTGTTATTCGTTCATATACCACGATAGAGGTGCCGCAACGAGGAACCCTCAAAGATATTATTCTTAAAGAGGGTTATAACTATAAGGAAATATTAAATCTTAAACTGACAGGAGAGATTAATGAGAATGATTTCTTTTTTATGCGTGATGAAATGATCTCACTTAAGTCTCTTAATCTTAAGGATGTAAGAGTATTTGAAAAAAATAGGGAGGATATTATCCCTACTCATGCTATGTATTGCAAAACTTCGCTCACTCGAATAGTTTTCCCAGATAGGTTGAAGATCATTGGTTCGTCAGCATTTCATCGTACCGGTCTTATGGGCGATCTGATTATACCTGAAGGTGTTGAAAAAATTGGCGAGAGTCTTGACTATGAAGGAGACTTTGGAGTGGGTAGTCAATCAAACGGAGCCCAGGGCGCATTTTCTTATTGTCAAAATTTACTCGGCAGCTTAAGTCTTCCCTCAACTCTCACCCACATAGAACATGGAGCTTTTACTTACGACCAGTTTGAAGGCTCTCTGGTTTTACCTAAGAACTTGAGATTTATTGGAGATTATGCTTTCTATTCTAATGATTTTTCTGGCGAACTTAAGATCCCGGAGACGGTTGATTACATAGGTGCAGGATGTTTTGGTGACACGAGTTTTTCTGGTTCACTTGAGATTCCGGAAGGAATTGATGTTATAAAAAAGTTCGCATTCCACAATGCTACTTTTTCTGGATCATTGATACTTCCAGAAGGCATTCTCGAAATACAAAAGTATGCATTTGATGGCTGTTGTTTCAGAGGTGAACTCTTATTGCCTGCTTCTGTTCGTTCAATAGGTGATTATGCATTCAGTAATACGAAAATAAGTAATATTATTTTTCCGAAGAATCTAACAAGTATAGGGAAAGGATGTTTTCAAAATTGTAAATATCTAAATGAACCTATAATTATTCCTGAAAATGTTAATAGATTAAATGAGTATGTTTTTTCCGGATGCATTCTTCTTTCAGAGGTTGAATTACATGAAAATGTCTCTTTTGTAGGAGGAGCTGCTTTTGCTTGGGATAGTAATCTTTCAGAAATTATCGTCAAGAATTCTACTCCTCCTTATATTAGCAATGTTTCTGCATACGATTGGGAGATAGGTCAATTCGAGATGGATCCATTTTATGGAATTCAGCTTGCCAATGTTACATTGAAAATACCTGAAAATGCTTATGACTCGTATTCTCGGGCTGAAGTTTGGAAAAATATAGGACGTCAGGCTTCGTTCAATGGTTTTGGTTGTCGTCCATCAAAAATCTGTGCTCTTAATAGTTCATTGCAGGAAACCATAATAGTGGACTCCAATGGCGAATGGGAGATAACCCATGTCCCTTCTTGGTGTAAGGTATCTGCAAATTCAGGAAGTGGGAAAACTCAAGTTATAGTTTCTATTTTAGAAATGCCAAATGGAAACGGCAACAGAGAAGACTATATTGAATTTAAAATGAACGGTACTGATTATACTGCACGATGCTCCATTAGCCAGATGGACTACAGATACAAGGAAGATGAGTGCATTACTCTTCAAAAGGCTTCAAAAGGGAACGGTATTGATATTCTTTTTGTGGGTGATGGTTTTGATGCAGCTTCAATTGTTAATGATGAGTATCTTGGTTTAGTCAACGAGCAGATGGATGCTTTCTTCGGAATAGAACCTTATTCTTCCTATAGAGACTATTTCAATGTTTATGCTTGTGTTTCGCTTTCACAAGAAGTGGGTGTAAGCACTACCAATACTAGAAAAAATACTCGATTTTCGACCAGATATGATAATGGTACTGGTTGTTCTAATAAAAGCCTCGGATGTGATAATTCGGATTATGTGTTTGATTATGCTGTAGCTCATTCTCCATTGACTCACGAAAAAATGTATCAATCTTTGGTGATTATGGCGCTTAATTCCGATCAATACGGAAGTGTGACTACTCTTACAGACAAAGGCTCAGCCATCGCAATAGTTGGTAAAAGCAGTGATCCTTATCCAATGGATACTCGTGGAATGTTGCAACATGAGGCTTGTGGGCATGCATTCGGAAAACTTGCTGAAGAGAGAATAGTTGAAAATAGATACGTTAAAGAGAAAGAAAAACAGGTAATCAATGAGATGTTTTGGCACGGTTGGTACCAGAATATTTCATTGTCCGGTAAGCTTAATGAAGTGAATTGGGCAGACCTGATTTTTGACCCTCGTTACAGCAATAAGGTTGACGTGTTTGAAGGAGGATATGGAGTTACACGCGGTGTCTTCCGCTCTGAAATAAATTCCTGCATGAACTATGGCATTCCGTATTTCAGTGCTGCTGCCCGTCTTGACATTATGCGTCGAATTCTCGAATACTCTGGTGAAGGCTTCACTATGGAGAAGTTTTATGCTACAGACACTGACAAATGGGGCTCGACTGGAAATACCCGCGTTGCAATGCCTGATGCTTCCAATGCTTATGTGAATTCCGGAATGCATCATCCGGTAAGAATTGTTAAATCGAAAAAATATTGAAAAAAATGAAAACATATTATTCCCTGCTCCTCCTTGGAGCCGTAGCTATCATTTCAAGCTGCAATAATGAAGACGCTCCTAAAGCTACTTCTCCTGACAATAACAATGAAATCTCATTCATCTGTCAGTATGATGATCAGACCCGTGTGACCGACACAAAGTTCGAGACTAATGATGCTATCGGAGTGTATTTGACTGCTAAGGATACTCCGCTCCAAATTGGAGGCAATGAGTTGAACAATGAGAAGTTCAGCTATAGTGGCTCTGCATGGACTGCTGCTCGCAAGGTTTACTGGGATAATGGAGAGCATGATGTATATGCCTACTATCCATATTCCACTAAAATTAACGATACTGAAGACTACACTTTTGTTCTTCCGCTTGACCAGTCAAGTGCTACCGGATATTCCTCTGCCGACTTTGTATGGGCTACTGCCACTGGTGTGAAGGCTTCAGCATCCCCTGTGACTCTGAAGTTCTCCCATCGCATGAGTAAGGCGGTCATCAAGCTTGAGAAGAGCGCAGACTTTGAGGGTGAGATTCCTTCTGATTGCAAGGTGTCGGTGCTCTCTACTGCAACTACTGCTTCCATTGATCTATCTTCCGGTGGAGTATCAAAAGCGGCAGATTCAGCTACTTCTACTATAGTTGCTAAGAAGGTCTCTAATACAGAGTATCATGCTATTGTGGTGCCTCAGAACATCGAGAGCCGTCGTCCGCTCATTGAGGTTGAGACTCAGGGTGTCAGCTATCTGATGGAAGGCAAAATTTCTTTCAAGCAAGGTTATAGCCACACAATAGTTGTGACTCTCTCGAAGAATCCTTCTCAGACTAAGATTGAGATCGGAGGCTCTATAGGTGGCTGGAACTAATCTAAAAAATGCATAATTCATAATTAAATGAAGAAACTGATTTTAAAACTTTCCATATTAGCCTGTGTACTTGGCTTGGCAACTGACGTGTCAGCCAAGTATAGAGGTGACCTTAATGGTGATGATAGAGTCGATCTTGCCGATATGGTCTATCTTGCGAAGGCAATTAAGGCTGGATCTACTGATGTAGCTCTTGATATCAATATCTCCGGCAGTGTCGATGATTATGACCTCCAGAAACTTGCTGATATCATCATTTCAGGTACCCTTACAGAAGAAGGAGGCCTCAATGTCGGCATAGGCGGCTGGGATGATACAGGCGAGGATTATGGCGGTACTGTGAAAGCTCTTGTAGTCACCTCACGTTCTTCTCAAGATATTCAATTGTATCTTCAAGATGCTCGATCGGAAGATGAATATGGAAATAAGTCTATAGAATTTGGATTTAAAGGGGGTACTGACACGCCATGTGCGTTTCTTATTAAAATGGAAATACCTGATTTAGATTTTAATTCAAACAGAATGGTTGTTCTTGATGAGTATGTTTTGTCAAATCACAATTTATTTGGTAGTCCATCGATTGTCTGGACAGAAAAAGATGATTGGCATGGAAATGTATTAGTATTTATAATCTTTTCTTCTGATTTGGTTCCAATGTCTTTATCAGAAGGCAAGCTCGGACGAATTTATTATTCTTGTGCTGAAAATTACCATCAAAGTGCTCGATTTGAAGATTGCCAGGTATTGTTCGATGGTGACTCTGAGGTAGTCACTTTACCATCACATTGGTCTGAATATATTAATTTTTCCAATGTTAAGTTAATAACAGATAGTTTTGAGGATGCTCCTTGCGATATATATACTCCTTCGGGTGTTCTCGTTAGGAAAGGTATTATACCTTCTGATGTGGATAATCTCCCTCCCGGATTATACATAGTCAATCAACGAGGCAAGACCACCAAACTGCTGAAATAATCCTAAAGCGGCTCCCTTCTTCCGGGTGCCGCTTTTTTATATATACAGAGGCGGAAGCCGTAGGGAAGCTGGGTGCAAAAAAGATGAGTGGCATCCATTTTCACAAATGAATGCCNCNNAGTGCTTTCCATAATACATTTTACTAACCTAACATCATGAAACTAATTTCTTTCTTATATCTCTAAAACAA
>WFLX010005996.1_pt1 | contig 19613 bp, 14 predicted proteins | sample 4967041 | NCBI WGS metagenome assembly WFLX01 (sample SAMN12857096, study PRJNA449069) | gut metagenome | isolation source: stool from male and female vole | host: Microtus ochrogaster | place: USA:Florida | collected 2017
GAAATACAAAATGTGGACGTGATCCTTAATCCGGGAGCGAAGTACTGAGCTGAAACAAAATCCGTGATTCTTATAAAGACAATTAAAAAACAGGGCGACGGACTGAGTGGGTCTTTATCAGCAACAACACGCCGGAGTCATTATTTCTCCCAAGCAGACAACATATTTCTTAATTATAGAACCGGTGGAGTTGATATATTCGGAACTTTCAATTATGATTTTGCCCGTCGTTATCAGAAACAACACAACCGAACGTCAATCAATACACCTTATGACCACTATCTTATAGATTCCGATATCCGTATTTTTCCCAAGGCTAACACATATCTCGCTAATATAGGTGCGAACTGGCAGATAAATAGCCGTCATTATATCGGTGTCAAGTACGAATACACCTCTGTACCGGATTCCAAGTCTAAATGGTTTACTACTGAAACCATAACAAAAAATAATTACATGGAAGACATGATTCATTATGAGACAAATTGGAGAAGAAAGTCCGTTCCCGTACATCTTGTTAATCTTTATTATCAAGGTAAAGTGAAGTCATTCAACTTTTCAATCAATAATGACTACTATTACCGAGATAATTACAATGAGCAGTCTATTATAGAAAACAGTTGGCTTGATGGAGAAAAAATCATCGGGAGCGACAACCATATTAAAAGTTCTATGTTCGCGTCCAAAGGTGTTGCGGAATACGCGTTCAAAGGAAATACTCTTGAGTTTGGATATGAGATTACATCTACTGACCGTAAAGATATTTTCATAAATGAAGGTGATAACCTACCTGATGCCAATGACAGGATAAGGGAATTTACCGGTGCCGGTTTTATTGGAGTAAATATTCCTATCAAAAAGGTCGAACTTTATGCCGGACTNAGATATGAACATACTACATCTGACTATTTTCANAACGGTATTNTGAGCAATGAACANAGCCGTAAGTATAGTAGACTTTTCCCAAACGTGGATTTTACTTTTCCAATNGGAAAAGNAAAATTTACTTTGTCGTACGAGGNGAAGACCAAACGTCCGTTGTATAGCCAGTTGAGNANCAGTATTNAATATGATGACCGCTTTACATACGAGACGGGTAATCCATTGCTTTCATCGGAACAGATACATAATTTTTCCCTCGCCGGCATCTACAAATGGATATTCTTCAGTGCGACTTACTCTTATGACAAAGATGCAATCATAAGTATTATACGTCCACTTAAGCCGGATGTCCCTGTAAATATCATGTCATACGACAACTTCAGCCATCTGTCGAAATATGATATTATAGTTTCTTTTTCTCCTCGATTTTCACACTGGTCCCCACGGCTTAGATTGAATTTGTCAGGTCAACATTTTTCAATGGTAACCACGGATGGTATAAAAAAACTGCATACACCTATATTATTTTTCAATTTTTTCAATAACGTTTCATTAGGTAAAGGATTTAATATAACAGGAGAAATATCAGGACGCACACGCGGAGATATGGATGTTGTTGCACTCAAACCATCGTGGCAGGTGAATATCGGCGCATCAAAAAGTATAAAAAATTGGTTTTTCCAACTCCAAGCCACCGACATTTTCAAGACTGCGAGAAGTTCGATGATAACCTATGGTACTCAAATGACTCTTGACAAATGGAATTATAGCGATACACAGGCTCTCCGTCTGATTATCAGATATTCGTTCAACACAGCAATGAGCAAATACAAAGGTAGAGGAGCCGGAGTAAGTGAAAGGAATCGATTATAACTATTTATTCACAGTTTCCGGCTAATTAGGACCGGCTTCCTCAAGACATCTTTTCCGGATAGATACTTATTCTGTGTCCACTTAATGTAAAGTTATTGGTGATTTAATAAGATGTTAACTGAAGATACCACGTTTTCAATGTGAGAATGACAGTGTCAATTGAATTTCGGATCTTATATATTTTTATCCTGAATTTTGTAAAATAATTTGTAAATTTGTTTTTGGAATATAAAAGTATACAATTATAGCTGAAAAATGGAAGAGAAGTAGCATTAAACCTGCTAATCCTCTCTCCTACTTCTTGAAGTAAGAATGTGAGGAAAGCGCGGCTCTGTATTTCCAATCATAATAAAAGATTAAGTGAAATGGGACACGGGATAAAGTATCCGGTTGGTATCCAAAGTTTCTCTGAGATTATCACCGGAGGATATGCTTATGTCGATAAGACAATGTTTATCAAAAAGATGGTAGATACGGGAAAATATTATTTCCTCAGTCGTCCACGTCGTTTTGGTAAAAGCTTATTCTTGTCAACTCTTCAAGCCTATTTTGAAGGGAGACGCGAGCTATTCAAAGGTCTTTCTCTTGATACTGATGAACTTGATTGGACCCCTAAGCCAGTAGTTAAGTTTTCCTTCAATGCCGTCAGAGCTACAGAGAAAGAAAATCTTGACAAGTATCTAAATGTGACTTTGTCTTCTTATGAAAGTATTTATGGAGTTCCCAAAGCACACGGCGATTTCTCTGACCGATTTGCTACCATTATTAGGAAAGCACATGCATATACCGGACAAAAAATAGCTATCCTTGTGGATGAATATGACTCTCTCCTTCTGGATACTATCTCAGGTGAACAATCGGAACTTAATTCCTATTATCGCCAGACACTTAAGTCGCTTTTTACTGTTCTAAAAAATGAGGATGAAAATATCGCATTTGTTTTCGTCACGGGTATATCTCGATTTAGCCATACAAGCCTTTTCAGCGGTGCTAATCATCTGGAGGATATCTCCTTATTAGATGAGTATTCTGCGATATGTGGTATAACAGAACCGGAATTGCTAAAGATCTTCAAGGAGGGTATTAAGAATTTAGCCCATGAGAAAGGAATCGAATATAAAGACAGCTTATTACTGTTAAAAGAAAACTATGACGGTTACCATTTTGCAAATAAAAGCTCAGATATTTATAATCCCTATAGTATTCTCAGGGCACTAAAAAGTAGAAATATTGGAAATTATTGGTTCCAGTCGGCGACTCCAACCTATCTCATCGAAGTTCTAAAACGTGATGACTTTTTCATACCCTCGCTTGATTGTATTGAGGCTATAGCAAGCTCTCTCTCAGCTAATGAATCATATCTTCAAAATCCTGTTTCACTTCTTTTTGAAAGTGGATATATCACAATTAAAAATTATGAGGATGAACTTGGAATTTTTACACTCGGACTTCCTAATCTTGAAGTGGCAAAAAGTTTTACAGAGGTCCTTCTTCCAATATATTCAGGATATGAAAGAGAAAAGACTAATGAAATATACATCAAGATGCGTAAATATTTGGTCAAAGGAGAAGCCGATGCTTTCATGGAGGGATTGAAGACATTCCTTCACGGCAACCCTTATGGATTGACGGAATTGGACAAGAGTGAGAAATATTTCCGGAGTTGTCTTTTTTTAATGTTACGAGCTCTTGGATTCGAACCGTTGGCAGAGCTCCAGACATGTAATGCCCGTATGGACATGATAATAAAGACTAACCGCTTTATCTACATATTCGAACTTAAAACCGATGGCAGTGCTCAGGAAGCCATGGAGCAGATTAACGAAAAAGGTTATCATCTTCCATTCCTCAACTCAGGAAAAGAAATTATCAAGATAGGAGCCAATTATTCTTCCTCTATTAATAATATAGACAGTTGGCTAATAGAAAAGTATTAACTTAAGCCCACCGTATCAGTTATCAGTACTTAATCTTCTAAAAATTGAAAAATAGGAACGTGTCTTGGTGTCCCCTACTATAGCAATAATCTCGACCTTCTTTGGACAATCCATAGTGACAGTAGTATGAAGTANTTCTTCCAATTGATAAGCACAAAATGATTTCAACATGATATTTAAGTCATATATATTTTTCAATTTCTTAATAACACTCCTTNTCGGATTNTCNATAGCCTCNTGCNNGCNCAACCAAAGTGCATCTGATATTATTTCNGAAGGATTTNATTTAGCNAATGAAGGNAAATATGANGAAGCCCAACTGAAATGTTTACAGGCGGAGGAATTCAACGATTCGATATTGGCTTCTGGCATCCTACCTTGCAGGGCGTATTCTATGTGCAGAAGCTGAAATATGGTAATCCTGTAAGAAAATATAATAAACCTTTATATACCCTTTCTCTAAATAATCGCTTTGATATTCCCGGAGGTTTTTACGGATATTTCAATATATTTGGTCTGGGAACAGGCAATCAGGATGTTATTTACAGCCGAGGGTCTTGGCAAGCATCTATAACCTTGAATAAGACGTGGAAAAATTGGACTTTTACCATAATTGCAAACGACATTTTCAACACATGGCGACAGAGATTTGTTACACTCACCAATACCGTAGATTATTCATCAGATATCAAAGGAGCATCACGTTCAATCTCTCTAAGTATTCGCTATACATTGAATACCGCAAAAGGAAAATATAAGGGTAAAGCGTCGCACCAAGATGAAATAGACAGACTTTAATAGAAACAGTTATTCATACTAAGAATGATGCTCCCGGCGTGATGTCGGGGGCTTCGTTTTTCCCGCTTACTCTCTGATACAATAATATCCCAGTTCCTTGACATCCATTGAAAAACAAAAACTGAAAACATCAAAAGCAAACGACGACCTTCTCCTTGTATGATAGGAAAACAAAAAAGTAATAACGAATTAAGAATAACAGCAACTATGAGATTCATAAATACTGCACGCTTACCCTTATTGGAGCATAATGCAATAGTTACTTCAGAGACTGGAAAATTCTTGACTCTAAACATTTGTTGAGAGTTTTTTAGTAATTTTCCTCTAAAGTAAAAAATATCTTTATTCTGCCATTGTATAAATATCACGATTTTTATCTACATTTGCTAAAGATTCATATTGCGAAACTTATGAATTATCGTTAATTTAGAGCAGAAAAAACAGAACATGAATAAGTATTTGAATAAATATGTGCAAGAGCATGAAAAAATGAACGAGTACTATAATGCTCGAAAATACCGGACGTTGAAATATGCTGCCCTAACAGCTGTCGCACTTGGAGTCATCTTGCTCCTTTGCATAGCTTTCTATCTAGACCATATCCCGCAAAATGTCATGTTGATAATGCGAGTATGTGCCGGTTTATGTGCTATAACATTTGTCGTGCTTGTCACTATCATAACCTATCGTGCAAACAAAGAACACGTAACCAATCGCCGAAATAATAGGTAATTTAGTTCCGGTATCCCCCACCCCGTCATGTTCTCCCCGTTCTTTCACCAAAATATAATTACTTTTGGATAAGGTCTGACAATTTTAATACATACATAGAACATGTTGACCTCAATGCATGGCGCGAGATTTGTGTTAGCAAAGCCACTCTATGCCATTTTGCTCAAGGAGAGGATTTTGTCTCTATAGGTAATGTTGGTCACTACATTGGATATATCCAATCCGGCTCTCTTAAATATGTTGCAATTTCACCTGATGGGGTTGCTTTGACGAAATCGTTTGGATAAATTAATAAAGTATTGTTGACAAAAACAATTACATATCTATGTAGACAATAAGATTACTTCAATCTTTTTAAGTTAATTTGTACCTCTTCATGTTCTGCAGAGGTAACACCAAGTGTTTCACCAATTCCTGATATTATTATCCATAATTTCCCGATCATTGATGGTCCGGAATCAACAGATTCATTGAGANCTATCCTGATTTGCAAGANACATGGCTTNGAATATTAGTGCGTAGGCAGGCCATTTACACAAAAAAAACAGAAGCTGATATTAAAAAGATGATTCATTAGTACGCTTGCTCGAAAGTTGAAAGTATGGATTTGGATAGTACCTGCTTAAAACGTTCAAATACTTTTCAGACCTAAATAAATATCACTGGTGTACACTAAAAATTTTAGAGTACACCAGTGATATAATATAGAGAAATAGGCTATTTAGCGTGCACAAAATATGTCATTTTAATTGGAATTGATTAACTTTGTTACTCAAATAGCAAAAAAAAGCACCAACGAAGGCTCCCCTTGCATAACCTGTCGTACTCAACATATTTAAGAAAATGAAAAATATCTTTACTATACTTCTTTGTGCGTTTTTTACGTCTTCTATATATTCTCAAAATTCGAATATAAAGGTTAGTTATAACTATCATTTTTTCACTTCAAGAGGCTTTGAGGTCAATAGACCAATGATTTTGACGTTTTCAAATGTCAAATCAAAATTCTATAACCCCGAGACTAACCGAATAGACTCAATACGTAACACTCCGGAAGGAAAAGCTGAGTTGGAAGCATATATCAATAGCGTTAAATGGACGAGAGAAAATTTTAAGGATTATCCTGCCCGATGGGAAAAAATGTATGTTGAGAAAGATCGAGAAAAGAATGAAATGACAGTTTACGATACCGTTGCAGGTGAAGACCGTTACACTTATACTGAGTCCTTAGCCGGTATTAATTGGGAACTTACTGATTCCGTAACCGGTATCATGGGCTATAATTGCCAGATGGCAAAATGTGATTATCACGGTAGACATTGGACTGTATGGTTCACAACAGATATACCTGTTTCTGAAGGACCTTGGAAACTTCAAGGTTTACCCGGACTTATCTTAAAAGCAGTAGAAAATGATGAGATGTATGAATTTACAGCTACCGGAATTGAAGTTTATGAAAAAGATATAGAGCCGGTTTATGAGAAAGATATATATGAAAAAATCGACAGAAAAGAATTATATAACACGAAACGGCTTATTGATGAGAACTTTGGAGGTTTTGTAAAAGCCCGTACCGGCGTCTCCCTTCCTCAAAATATGAAAGCTACACAAATGAAAAAGGATTATGATTATATTGAGACTGATTATCGCTGAATATTCTTACATAACTCCGAAACCGATTTCAAAGATTAAAAATCCTCAACATTTGTTTAGATCTTTTATTTGTAGTATATAAAGAATATAGCCCTTCACAACAATTCCTAAGTCCCTTCGTTTTATATCCGGGTCTAAATTAGTAAGATTTTGTTAATTCCCTTNACCCCAATGAACATACTAAGACAATGTTCTTCGATATGTTCACTATTCCTATATATTTTTATTCAAACCTTTATAACTATCATGCAACTTTAAAATTGATAATGATTAGATATTTGATAAAAATGTCACGCGGATTCCGCTGGCGGATCACTTTGAGTGCCCTCTGCGGGATTATACGTGTGCTGACCGGTTTGGGATTCGTTGCTCTGAGCAAGCGTGCTGTAGATTTAGCTACCGGGGCGGCAGAGGGCAATCTCTTAATTTGTGTGACAGGACTTATCGGAGCAATCGCCATCGAGTTGGTATGCTCAGCAGTAGGTAACCGCACGACGGATCTGGCTGAATCTGAGATGAGAAATAAGATTCAAAGACGTCTTTTCCGCCATTCTCTTAATGCGGAGTGGAATGGTATGGAAACTTACCATTCCGGGGATGTCCTGTCGCGTATCACTGAAGATAGCCGAGTGGCTGCGGAATGTCTTTGCCGTACGGTCCCAACGATCATCATTGCTCTTGTACAGTTTGTCGGTGCCTTCATATTCCTTTGTTATTTCAGTCCTTGGCTTGCAATAGCTCTGACTGCAATTTTACCAATATTTATGATTGCAGGGAAAGTATTTTTCCGCAAGACAAAAGTCCTGACCGACAAGATTCGTGACATCGAAAGCCGACTTCAGGAAAGTATGCAGGAAAGCTTACACCATCGCATTCTGCTTATCACATGCAACTATACAAAGAGAACGATTGAAAATATTACGACTCTTCTTCAAAATAGATACGACTTTATTCGCAAACGATCTAATCTCACTGTTTTCTCACGAACTGCAGTCATAGCAGGATTCCAGTCAGGCTATCTTGCAGCTTTCCTATGGGGCATAGCGGGCCTTCGGAATGGTACGATAACTTTCGGCATGATGACGGCTTATCTCCAGCTGGCTGGACAGATACAGCGTCCCATGGCAGAGTTGGCCAGATTGTTTCCCGGTTTAATTCAATCACACACCGCCTTTTCACGTCTCGAAGAGATTGAGAAAGTGCCTTCGGAAGATGAGTCCACCGTTGAGGAGANNAATAACAATNACCTACCCTTNGGAATAGAATTGAGTAATGTTTCATTCTCATATCGGGANAAGGGCGGCCTTATCTTTGAGAAATTCAACTATACCTTCCAACCGGGCAGCAAAACCGCNATTGTGGGCGAGACAGGAGCAGGTAAAAGTACACTTTTGCGCCTCATACTCGGNCTATTGCNNCCTATTGAAGGAGATGTGAGACTTTTCAGACTTGAAGAGNGTAAAAAGATAGATTATNATGTGTCCTCTATCACACGNAAAGACATTGTATATGTGCCACAAGGNAACAGTNTGCTCAGTGGCACCATACGNAGCAATCTGCAGATTGGTAAGTACGATGCCACTGACGAAGANATGAAAGAGGCTCTTCATGCAGCTGCTGCTGATTTTGTATTTGATTTGGATTTAGGTCTGGACACCCCNTGTGGTGAGCATGGCGACGGCCTTAGTGAAGGACAGGCGCAACGAATAGCAATTGCTCGGGGACTCCTGCGTGCCGGATCCATACTCTTGCTTGACGAAATCAGTGCATCTCTTGATGAACCTACTGAAACGCTGCTTATGCAACGTCTTTCTGCAAGACAGTCTTCTCACACAATTCTGATGATCACACATAGGCCNAGCATTTTNCCCTACTGTGATTCAGTTTTAAAGATATAAGATTCTGTCTTTTAAGATATGAATGGAACCTAAATCCTGATATATACAAAAAAGTGACTTACCGATTATTCAGTTTGAACCGGTAAGTCACTCTTTTTTATTGTTAATTTACATATTATTTATTCTTACCAAGTGCAATCGCATCAATTGCNGCAATNGTNACCAGGTCGATTATCTCACGCTCNGANGCATTGCTGTTGGTGAAGTAAACCGGTTTCTTCAGACCCATCTGGATAGGACCGATGATAGANCCTACACCCATGCTTAACAACATCTGGCTCGTNGTATTGGCNGCAGTAAGATTCGGNAATACAAGCGTNTTNACATCTTTTCCTTTAATTGTGTTAAAGGGATATGTATGNTCGCGCAATTTGGTGTCGAGCGCATATTCCACCTGCATNTCTCCATCCACCGGTATTGATGGATACTTTTCATGAAGTTCTTTGACAGCATCAGCTACCATGGTAGCTTCCTCATGATTGGATGACCCGAAGTTACTGTACGAAAGCATNGCTATTACCGGTTCCTGAGCAAAGAATCTTACAGTGTGGTCTGACAAACGTGCAATATCTACGAGAGCATTCTTGTCGGCATCCGGGTTCACAGCTGTGTCAGCAACAAAGAACGTACCTTTCCTTGTATTAAGGATATGCATAGTTGCAAAATGGTTATACCCTTTCTGAAGACCAATGATTGATACAACGTCACCGGCAGCCGATTCTCCTGCTGAGAAAGATGAGAAAAGACAAGCGTCGGCATCACCGGTTTCTACCATCATCATGCCGAAATATGAACGCTCATACATCTTGTCAAGNGCAAAATTAAATGAGAAACCTTCCCTTGCTTTCTTTCTTGCCAATATACGAGCATAGCGTTCACGTGTTTCAGCTTCTCTGTCATGGCGGGGATTGACCACCTCAACTCCTTTGAGCGATAACCCGAGACGGTTGGCGCGTTTTCCTATCATCTCTTCATTACCGAGTACAACCGGCTGGCATACTCCGTCATGAGCACAACGCACGGCCGCACGTAGCATATTATCCATGTTGCCTTCGCAAATCACAACTCGTTTAGGTGTCTGTCGTGCTATCTCTGTGATGCGACGCATCATCTTGCCGTCGTCTCCCATAAGGGCGCGTAACCTAACCTGATATGCATTCCAGTCAGTGATCGGCCTGCGTGCTATGCCTGATTCGGCAGCTGCTCNTGCCACAGCCGGGGCGACACAGAGAAGCAGACGCGGATCAAGTGCCTTGGGCAAAATGTATTCTCTTCCGAATTTAATATTATTCATGCCGTATGCCTCATCCACTACAGCCGGAACAGGACGTTTTGCCAAGTCTGCGATAGCATAGACCGCAGCTATCTTCATCGATTCGTTGATACCTGTGGCCCCGCAATCAAGTGCACCACGGAAAATGTAGGGGAATCCGATCACATTATTTATCTGGTTAGGATAGTCGGAACGTCCTGTAGCTACAATTATATCGGGACGTGTCTCCATAGCCAGAGTATAATCTATCTCCGGATTCGGATTTGCCAATGCGAAAACTATGGGATTAGGTGCCATAGAGAGAATCATTTCCGGCGTTACAACGTCGGCAACTGACAACCCGAGGAACACGTCGGCATCAACTAAAGCTTCTGCCAATGTATGAACATCCCGGTCGGTAGCAAATTCTTTCTTCTGTGCATTCAGATTTGATCTGTCAGTCCTGATGACACCTTTNGAGTCACACATGACAACATTCTCTCGTTTCACACCCAACTGCACATATAGACGGGTACAACTTATGGCAGCTGCACCGGCTCCATTCACCACAAGTTTTATATCACCTATCTTCTTGCCCTGGATCTGGAGAGCATTAATCAGACCGGCTCCGGAGATAATTGCAGTGCCATGTTGGTCATCATGCATGATCGGAATATCACATTCCTCTTTTAATCGTGTCTCTATCTCGAAACATTCGGGTGCTTTTATATCTTCAAGGTTAATGCCNCCGAAAGTGGGAGATATGGCTTTGACTATTTCAATAATCTTTGCAGGATCTTTCTCGTTTATCTCTATGTCAAAAGCATCCAGACCGGCAAATATCTTAAAGAGAAGAGCCTTTCCCTCCATAACCGGTTTACCTGCAAGTGCTCCTATATCTCCGAGGCCCAATACGGCTGTACCGTTACTGATTACACCGACAAGATTACCTTTATCGGTATAACGGTAGGCATCTTCCGGATTTTTTTGAATCTCCAGACAAGGATAAGCCACACCCGGTGAATAGGCCAAGGCAAGGTCGTGTTGCGACGCGTATGGCTTGGTAGGAACAATCTCAATTTTTCCCGGTTTTCCCTCCTCATGATATTCGAGGGCCATTTCTTTTGTTACTTTCGACATGTTTGATTTATTTTGAGCATTGACGGGTGCGATGGTAAAGCCTGAGGTATTTCTGTCTGACTTTATGCCATAGCCAAAAACCGCCTGATTTTCCTTAATTACTACATTTCTATAACTATAAACGGAAAAATTTGTAAAAATTACTTTAGATTTTTAAATATTTTTATTTTTAGTCTTTAAATATCTTGCATTTTACTTCGTTTTACTATTGAAAACACATGAAATGTCAGTTAATATTTTCAAATGACCAAATTTTGTCAACGAGATATTTTTTTAATTATCCTTATAAGCAAAAATTTTATATTTACAAATTAGTTTGATCAAATATCAAACATAAGTTTCCCAAAAATAATTTTAATTATTTAATTATCAATTTATTATAAAACTTATCTACTAAAATTATTTTCCAAAACATATTTTTTTAATAATATTTTCATCTTTTATTTTGCCAAAATAAACTTTTTAATCTACCTTTGCGGAGTGGTTCGGAGCCTTTTCCGAGTCACTAAAAAACCCCTCAAAACCCAACCCGCGATGATACAGATAGTTGAGAAACGCGATGGCCGCATTGTTGGATACAATGAAGAAAAAATCAAGGCCGCTATCAGAAAAGCCATGCTCACGACAGAACTCGGCGAAGATGAGTCGCTGATACAAAAAATCTCTGACCGAATCGGCATGAACGGTGCCGAAAGGATGACTGTCGAAGAAATTCAGGATCGTGTAGAAATAGAACTCATGAACTCCTCCCGCAAAGATGTGGCTAAACGATATATTGCTTATCGTGACAAGCGTTCAATTGCCCGTCAAGCTAAGACCAGAGATATTTTCCTTGAAATCATTGAGGCTAAAAGCAACGATATCACCCGCGAGAATGCCAATATGAACACCGAGTCACCGGCAGGTATGATGATGAAGTTCGCTTCTGAAACCACTAAACCTTTTGTCGACGACTATCTTCTCTCTCCCAAAGTTAAAAACGCCGTACGTAACAATTACATTCATATNCACGACAAGGACTATTATCCCACTAAGAGTCTGACNTGCGTACAACATCCTCTCGACCGAATTCTTAAAAACGGATTCGTTGCNGGACATGGNGAGTCACGTCCTGCAAAAAGGATAGAGACTGCAAGCGTAATCGCATGTATTTCATTGGAGACAGCTCAAAATGAAATGCACGGAGGGCAAGCTATTCCTGCTCTCGACTTTTATCTGGCTCCCTTCGTGCGCTACTCATTCATTGAAGAGATTAAGAATCTTGAGCAATTGACCGACCGCAATCTTTCTCACCTGTATCAGGCAAAAATAAAGGATTATCTAAAAAAGCCGCTCGATAACCTCGAAGGTGAAGATCGTTTTCTCCAACATGCTATAAACAAAACGGTAGAAAGGGTACACCAATCGATGGAAGCTTTTATACACAATATGAATACTATCCATTCACGCGGTGGTAATCAGGTGGTATTCTCATCTGTGAATTATGGTACGGATACTTCCGCTGAAGGACGTTGTGTGATCCGCGAACTGCTCAATTCTACTTATGAAGGTGTCGGCAACGGAGCTACTGCAATTTTTCCTATTCAGATTTGGAAGAAGAAACGTGGTGTAAGCTATCTTCCCGAGGATCCCAATTATGACTTGTACAAATTGGCATGTAAAGTAACCGCACGCCGTTTCTTCCCTAATTTCTTAAATCTCGACGCCTCTTATAATCAACATGAATTATGGCGACCGGATGATCCTAAACGTTATCTTTATGAAGTAGCCACAATGGGTTGTCGCACCCGTGTGTTTGAAAACCGCTTCGGAGAAAAAACTTCAGTTGGGCGCGGTAACATCTCATTTACAACTGTGAATATTGTCAGGCTGGCTATTGAGGTTATGAATATAGCCGATAAAGAAGAACGTATTGCCCGTTTCTTCCACAAACTTGATAACGTGCTAGATATCACCGCTCAACAACTTGATGAACGTTTCCAATTCCAGAAAACTGCTCTTGCTAAACAATTCCCACTTGTTATGAGTGTTTTATGGAATCATGCGGATAAGTTATCACCTGATGAGACTATTGAGAAAGTTATCAATCAAGGAACTTTGGGAATCGGTTTTATAGGACTTGCCGAAGCTCTAATTGCTTTGATAGGGAAACATCACGGCGAATCGGAGGAGGCACAGGAACTCGGCATACAAATCGTAAGCCACATGCGTGACCGTATTCAGGAGTATTGCACCACCTACAAACATAATTATTCTGTTCTCGCTACGCCGGCGGAAGGTCTGTCCGGGAAATTTACTAAAGTTGACCGCAAGGCTTTCGGCATCATTCCGGGTGTGACTGATAAAGATTATTATACCAATTCCAATCATGTCCCTGTTTATTATCATTGCTCTCCTCGTCATAAAGCAAAGATTGAAGCACCTTATCATAAGCTCACCGGGGGAGGTCACNTTTNTTATGTGGAAATTGACGGTGATGCCACACATAATGAAGAGGCGATNATGCAGATTGTCGATATGATGGACAAGTATGATATAGGCTATGGCTCAGTTAACCATAACCGTAACCACTGTCCCAAATGTGGATATGAAAATGCTGAGAAAGGTCAGTCCCATTGTCCTAAATGTGGGGTGAAATTCGAGACGATCCAAAGAATCACAGGTTACCTCGTAGGTACTACCGACCGTTGGAATTCCGGAAAGCTCGCTGAACTGAAAGACCGTGTAGTCCACGAATAACCCTTCATTCATCACCACATTTATAATGTCATCATTGTATAATATACTCTCCATAATGCGCGGAACCACGGTTGACGGACCGGGGTTCCGCACTTCTATTTATATAGCAGGCTGTAACCATGCTTGTCCCGGTTGTCATAATCCTCAGTCATGGGATTTTCACGCAGGCTCTCAGTTGACTTTGCAACAGATTATGAAGATAGTTCAAGAGGAGGATTTCAATGTCACTCTATCAGGGGGGGACCCTCTATGTAGTCCGGAATCGACCCACATTCTTGTGAACGCATTGATAGCTGACGGAAGAAACGTTTGGCTTTATACCGGTTATACGTGGGAGCAGATCGTAACTACTCCTACCCTTTTGGATGTTATTAAGAATGTCGATGTAGTAGTCGATGGACCGTTTATATCTTCCCTTAGAAATCCCGACCTTCTCTTCAGAGGTTCATCCAACCAACGGTTGATAGATGTCAAGGCCACACTATCTTCCAACATTTCAACGCCGGTTCTATATAAAGAATAAAACANCGGATATTTCTTTTATTTTATTCCTTCTCTCAAACCTTTATATTATCAGCCTACTTTTGTAGACTACGCTTTATGTGAGTTAATTCTTAAGAAATTTAAAATTTTATTTTTCTTGTCAACCTTTTTTTCACAATAATCGTTTGATGGGAAAGTAGCAAGACATTTTAATGATAAAACAGATCAAATACTGATGTATTGAAGATTGGAATAAACNTTTTACTANTTGTCNCAATCNAAAATATNATCAGAACTTTCGAAAGTANAANNAGCCGGCTGCATGGAGATGTGATATTAACATGCTCAGCTACTGAGAGATAATTATACANCACTGAATCCATATTGCGAGTCNTNTCAATANTTCAANGGAATCAGTGATTTTATGAAAAACACCTCCGGAGTCACNCCCGGAATTAAAGTTCGAGGTATTATGTTTGCTTTAGGTATTGTTTTANTATTANTAGGAGTTGTNATGAGGATATGTCTTAGACTTAAAGACCATCAATCTACAAGAAANCTNACTCCTTTACCNGTCCGTCATCGTTCAGCCCAACTTGAACTGATTCGTTTAAAAAGTCAACGAGGATTTGTCGATTCAGGATTACTGATNTTCNGNGGNGCTNTCATAGTNTTACTAACAGCTGTATTTAATTAAATTTCAAAAACTTATTACCACCTGGTGACTCACTTTTAAGTCGTGAGTCACCAATCTTTTTATTTATATCTTACAATTCCTCTAATTTTCTTCCAAATATTTTTTAACGACTAATTTACTTTTTTTAATATTTAATGTCACAAATCGCATATATAGAAGTCTTATTAATATCAAGTGTCAATTACGAACTTGGAAATATAACTATAAACTTATCTTCTATTTATGATGCGTTCAGTATTATCATTATTCTCTTTATTATTATTATTTACTACTGCCGTCTCGGCAAGGACTATCTCGGGTACGGTTCTCGCTGATAACGATTCTACAGCCATTATCGGTGCTACATGTCGATTGTTGGCCGACAATAGTTTGCTAACCGGCACAACTACAGATAATGAGGGAAAGTTTACCCTGCAGACAGATGTCAAAACTTCCATTTNTTTGGAAATAAGTATGATTGGTTATGATAAAACTGAAATTAAAATAGAATCGGGTGCCAAGAATATCAATCTCGGTAATGTGTTTCTTAATCAGGGAGTCACTCTCGGTGAAGTCACCGTCACTGCTAACTCTCAAGTTAATTCTAAAGGCCGAACCATTATCTTCCCTTCGGTTGCTGATGTCAAAGCCTCATCGTCATCAATAAGGCTATTTCAAAAACTCTCGATGCCCGGACTTGAGGCGAATCCTATTAACCGCACTCTAAGCATTGATGGTGGCACTCCCATGATTCTTATCAATGGAATCCCTTCCACAATGGATGACGTCAACGCACTTCAACCTAAAGATATCGAAAAGATAGAGTTTTCACGAATCACTCCCGCAAGATACGCCGACAAAGGAAAAAGCGGTCTTATAAGTATTACTCTCAAACAACGCACAGACGGAGGACAGATATATGCTTGGGGACGTTCGGCAATTCTCACTGCCTTTATGGATGCCAATATCAGGGCTTCTTATCATCAGGGTCCATCTCAGTTCTCACTTTATTACAGTCCCTCTTGGAGAAATTATCAGAAAGTATATGACACCTCAAAGGAAAGTTATATCGGTGATGATTTCCACGTGAATCTTGAAACTACCGACCGCAATCCTTTTAATTACTTCATGCAGAATATGCGGTTTAAGTATGACTACAGTCCCAATATCAAGACTTTATTCTCAGCTACTTTCAGGGCTACTCCGGGTTCAAGCAAAAGACGCACGTTAGCGCATACCATTGATTCTGAATTAGGAGAGTATGACTATGACAATCACTATAAAAGCAGAGAGTTCAGCCCTTCTCTCGACCTTTTCTTCCGACGTGACTTCAATGATAAAAATTCTCTTGAGGCTCAGTTGGTCGGCACCTTGACTACTGATAAATACCGCAGGGAAAATCTTTACATGTTTGAGAATGGCACTGAGGACAGTTACAATATGGATGTGAATTCAAAGCGACGTTCTCTTATCAGTGAAATCAGTTATATTCATAATTTCTCTGACAAAACCACCCTTTCGGGAGGCATCCAGAATACTGTATCACATAGTAACAATACATATCTCACCTCTGACTACAAACCTGTGTTGACTGAGAACAACAACTATATATACGCCCGTCTTGGCCAGCAGGTCGGAAAAGTTTATTTCTCTGTTTCTACAGGTGCGAAGTTATTCTGGGTAAAGAATGATATCAATAAACGTCACTTTGCTCGGAATCTATCCTCTGCGTTAGTGTCATGGAATATCAACGACCACTGGAATATTCAGGGCACATTCCAATATTATCCTTCTATACCCTCTCTCAGTAATCTTACCGATTATCCGCAACAGACTACGCCCTATCTCATTTCCAATGGTAATCCGGATTTGAAAGTTGCTGAAAACTTTTCTTATAGACTTTACTTCAGTTATCGCACCGGTAAATTCTCGGCCTCCTATAACTCATCTATATGGAACGCTCACAATAACGTTGTCAGTGATATGATATATCTTGGCGACGGCCTCTTTCTTTCACAATCGGTTAACGCCAAGATAAATCGTAATTTTCAAAATGACCTTTCTCTGAAGATATCCGATATCTCAGGTTTTGGAGCAAGCGTTTATCTGTGTCTCACCCATTATAAGTCAACCGGTATAAATTGGGATCACAGTCTCACATCGTTTGACGGTTCGGTTTCTTTATGGTGGAATAAAGGTCCGTTCACTCTCTCATACTGGAGAAAATTCCCTGGAAAATATCTTTACGGTCATGTTGTTGGTAAAGATGAGAACGGGGATGCTCTNAGTGTNGAATATCAACCAAACAAACATTGGACCATAGGTGTGGACTGGATGTATATGTTCGACCCTAAAGGCACAAAATATCCTTCATGGAGCTATTCATCTGTCAATCCTTATACCCGTGACCGATACATAAAGCATAATGGTAACATGATTGTCTTCTCTCTGACCTATTCTGCCGATTTCGGTTCTATATTCCGTACTGCCCGTCGCTCACTTAATAACTCTGATAACGGTTCTTCAATACTTAAACTGTAATCAAAAATAAAGGCTACTTTAACTTAAAATAACAACTGTGCTGACGCCATGATTTTCAGAAACTGTCTGTCGTGGCGNCAGTATTTTTATATGACNATATCTTGTTATTNGCGATCAAAAAAGGNTATNACAATTGAAAATAGCCGGCGTNATNTCAATTTTATCAGAATAATCGANGATATTTTCAAGCAATTTTACCAAAAAAAGTTCGTTTTTAATTTAGATGTAGGATTAAAGATTTCTACANTTACTAAANTAATGGTAACCTTGAAGTGATTTTTCTTACTATATNTATCTGAAAAGTTATATTCAGTAGACAGCCGGTAAAACTTACTACTGTTTNCAGANAACGAAATTTTACCTATTGAAATGAAATATCTGTCATGAAGCAAATAATACGGTGTGATTCCTCTTCTCTTTCCTACTCTCTTCTTGTGGCAGTCTTTCTCTTCTCTATATCTATCTTATCTTCATGTGCAAACTCTGTGTCAGACAAGACCGCCGAGGCAAATGAAGCGTTAAGACAAGTACTCTATATTCAAGATTTATATAACAATCATCCCGGTGAAGATATCGTGCCTCAGATTTCAAACGTAATTGACAGCATGAGGAATACCGGCTATAATCCGTATTATTTTGCAGCCATCAATATCTTGATCGACCGCCTGTTTTCTGACGGACGTCTCGCTGAAGCTGATTCGCTTGCTGTAAGAATGGAAAAGGAAGCTTTGCAGCAACGCGATTCCATTTCAATGGCTATGGCAAAGAGAGTAAGGGCACAAATGTTCTACAAATTGTCTCAGCCTCAGAAAGCTTTCCGTGAATTACTACCAGCCGTCCAATACATCCTTGATCCCTACCGGTGCGCTTCCAACTTCGGTACTGCTTCAAGTATCCAAGAATGGATGTGGATTATTGCCCGTGATCTAAAAGACACCGTGATGATGACTAACGCCGGTCAAAACTTTGCTCAACTTGTGGAAGAAAATAAGAAAATAAATGGCTGGACTGATTCTACGGGCCACTATCCTGTCAGTGCTCTCGCCTTTAAAGCTCAGGACAAATTCATAAAAGGTGATTTACCAAAAGCAAGGCTTCTATTAGATAGTGCTGCAACTTTAGTTCTTCCGAATCTACCATCAAGAGCTTACGAACATCTTTACGAGGTGAGATGTGAAGTAAAAGCTGCCGAATCAGATTGGAACGGGGCACTTGCAGATGTTGACACTCTCCTTAAAACCCATAAGGACTTCCCTTGGTTCTATCTCAAAGATCTTCTGCTGAAAGCTGAAATATTAAACATGGCCGGTAAACATGAGGAATGTGCTAAAGCATTCTCTGATTATATTAATTTCCATGATTCTCTTTCGAATAAAATTTCTGATAAAAGGTTTCACGACCTGACCATGCTTTATCGCACGGAAATTGATCAGGAACAAAGGAGAGCTAATCGTTTCGGTGTAATAGCTTTATGCTCGGTTATCTTTCTTCTGCTCATTTTACTGGTACTCGCCCTTTTAAACGCTGTAAAAGAGAAAAAACGTGTTCATATTCTTGTGGAACGTTTAAAGGAATTTGATCGAGCCACTGAAACAGTCAATAACATCGAACAAAAAAGCTCTTATAAAGAAACTTCTCCCATAGAACGGCTTGACAATTATATGTTGACTGAGCGTCCTTACACCAACCCCTCTCTTAGTCGTAAAGAACTTGCAGAATTCGCAGATCTTTCACAAGATGCGGTCGGTCTGATGATAAAAAATGAAAAGGGTTGCTCGGTACGTTCTTATATCAATTCTTTCCGGCTTGAAGAGGCAAGAAAAACACTTGGTTCGCAATCTAACGAAAGTATTGCTGATATGGCGGTAAAACTCGGCTTTGGGACTGCACGTACTCTCCAGAGAGCTTTTAAAGAACGCTATGATATGTCACCAACTCAATATAGAGAAGCATCTAAAGATATTGAAGAAGGTGATAAATAATAAAAGACATGAAGACATTGGAACATA
>WFLX010150065.1_pt1 | contig 19610 bp, 19 predicted proteins | sample 4967041 | NCBI WGS metagenome assembly WFLX01 (sample SAMN12857096, study PRJNA449069) | gut metagenome | isolation source: stool from male and female vole | host: Microtus ochrogaster | place: USA:Florida | collected 2017
GTAAAAATACCGACAGAGATCCGCAGATCAAGGGGAAGATCCGGCAGAGGATGATGGATACTTCCAGACGGAGGATGATGGAGGATCTGCCAAAAGCGGACGTCGTGATCACCAACCCGACGCATTATGCCGTTGCGATACGCTATGACACAAGTATTGCAGACGCGCCGTTTGTGGTGGCAAAAGGTGTAGATTATCTGGCGCAGAAGATCAAAGAGATTGCAAAGGAGAATCATATCGAGATCATGGAGAATAAACCGTTGGCACGTTCCCTGTACGCCAATGTAGAGGTCGGGGAACAGATCCCACAGGAGCTTTATGTGGCGGTGGCTGAAGTTCTGGCGGCGGTTTACCGTGCACAGGGGAAGATATAACAGTGATATGATAAACGGGGAAAGGAGTGGAAGGACATGAAAAAAGCGGATCTTGGCGTGGCGATATATCTGCTGTCGGCATTTGTTATGCTGATCGTATCGATCCCAAGCTGGCTGCTGGATGTCTGTCTGGCGCTTAATATGTCGCTGGCTTTTACGATCATGTTTTCCACGATGTTTACCAAGGAAGTCCTGGATATGTCGTTTTATCCGACCATCCTTTTGTTTACTACGATCTTCCGTATCGCGTTGAATGTGTCTTCCACCAAACTGATACTGATCACAGGAAATCCGGGTAATGTTGTAGAGACCTTTGGAGAGTATGTGGGCGGCGGCGATCTGGTAGTCGGCATTATCGTATTTATCATACTGATTATTATCCAGTTTGTGGTTATCAATAAAGGTTCCGAACGAGTAGCGGAAGTAACGGCGCGTTTTACCCTGGACGCGATGCCCGGTAAACAGATGGCGATTGACGCCGACTTGAATACCGGCGCGATCACAGATGCGCAGGCAAAAGAACAGCGTGATAAGATCCAAAGGGAGTCAAGCTTCTTCGGTTCCATGGACGGTGCCGTGAAATATGTCAAGGGAGATGCGACGGCAGGGTTGATCATCACGGCGGTCAATATCGTAGGTGGAGTAGCGATGGGCGTGCTGCGTCAGGGCATGGATCTTAACGATGCTTTCAACCGCTATACGATTCTGACCATTGGTGACGGTCTGGTGAGTCAGATCCCGTCCCTGCTGATCTCACTTTCTACAGGTATACTTGTTACCAAGGGATCTAAAGATGCAGATTTTGGTACGGTGCTGGTCAGCCAGTTGTTTGGCATTCCGAAAGTTTTATATATGGTGGGTGCAACCATAGCGTTGCTGGGTATTCTGACACCGTTGAACGATCTTCTCTTTATTGGTCTTGGATTGGCGTTTATCGTTGCCGGAAGAAGCATTTCCGGTACGATCAAGACAGAGGAGATCGAGGCAAAGGTAGAGGAGGAAGAGGTAGCAGCCGAGGAGATCAGGCGACCGGAAAATGTAACTTCGCTTTTGCAGGTTGACCCCATCGAGCTGGAATTTGGTTATGGCATTATTCCGCTGGCGGACAGTAATCAGGGCGGAGATCTTCTGGACCGTGTGGTTATGATCCGAAGGCAGATCGCGCTGGAGCTTGGAACCATTGTTCCGATTATCCGTCTGCGCGATAACATACAGTTAAATCCCAATCAGTATATTATCAAGATCAAGGGCATACAGGTCAGCGAAGGGGAAATCTTATTTGACCATTATCTGGCGATGAACCCGGGGTATGTGGAGGAGGAGATTACCGGTATACCGACCTTTGAACCGTCGTTTCATCTGCCAGCCATCTGGATTACTGAGGGACAGCGGGAACGTGCGGAAAGTCTGGGATATACGGTGGTGGATCCACCGTCCATCATTGCGACGCATCTGACAGAAGTGATCAGAAAACATATTGCGGAGCTGTTAACCAGGCAGGACGTGCAGAACCTTGTCAACAATCTGAAAGAGACCAATCCATCTATTGTGGAGGAGCTTGTGCCGAAGCTGCTTGGATTGGGTGAGATCCAGAAAGTGCTGCAGAATCTCTTAAATGAACAGATTTCCATCAGGGATCTGTTGACGATATTTGAGGCACTGGCGGATCACGCCGCGGCCACAAGGGATACGGATCTTCTGACCGAATATGTCAGACAGACTTTGAAGCGCGCCATCTCCAATAAATATTTTTCGGAGCCGGGGACAGCCAGCGTGGTGACGCTGGATCCGAAGCTGGAGCAGGAGATCATGAACAGTGTGAAGCAATCGGAGCAGGGTGCATATATCACATTGGATCCGGAGCGGATCAAGGCAATGATCGAAAGCGTGCGTAAGGAGCTGGAAAAACTCGAAAGCATGGGGAAAAATTCCATTATCCTTACATCGCCTATTGTAAGGATGTATTTTAAGCGTTTAACTGAGGATTATTTTAACGATCTGGCGGTCGTTTCGTATAATGAAGTGGAATCCGACGTAGAATTACAATCTGTGGGAATGGTGACGGCATAAATGATAATCAAAAAATTTCAGGCAAAAACAGAAGATGAAGCGGTAATGCAGGCAAAAAAGGAACTGGGTGAGAATGTTGTGGTCATGAATGTCCGCATGATCAAACCCAAGGGGCTGTTTAAGTGGTTCCGCTCACCGATCGTCGAAGTAATGGTGGCAAAAGAGGAAGAAACAGAGGCGGTGCGCGCAAAGGAACAGACGGAGAAGATGCAGACGGAAAATCTGAAGGATGTAATTGCGTCCATCGACAAGTTGAGGCAGTTAAACGAGGACGGCGGAGAGTCTTTAACAAAAAAGACGCCGCCTGCGGAAGAAGCAGTGTTGGAGGAACGTCTGGAAAGTATTCAGAACCTTCTGGAGGAGAAACTGAAAAAGCGGGAAGATGAGAAGGACGTGCAGGAGCCGGAAGTGGAAAAGAAAAATACGGAAATGACGGAGTTTATCCGCTTGCTTTATAATACGATGATTGAAAATGAAGTCCATGAAAAGTATGCCAATCAGATGATCGATGAGATAGAGCAGAATTTTGGAGAGAAAATGAAGGTGGAACAGGTGCTGTCCCATATCTATCAGAAGATGGTATTGAAGTTTGGCAAGGTGGAGCGCATTACCCCTGCCAAAAAGAAGGGACCGAAGGTGGTATTTTTCCTTGGACCTACGGGCGTGGGCAAGACGACGACGCTGGCAAAGATTGCATCGCAGTTTAGTGTCAGTGGCAGTAAAAAGATTGCTCTGTTTACGGCGGATACATATAGAATCTCCGCTACGGATCAGCTGAAAACCTATGCGAATATTTTGGGAGTGCCTTTTCATATCATTTATTCGGCGGATGAGATGAGAACCTATCTGGAGAGTTACAGAGAATATGATTATGTCCTGATCGATACAGCGGGACATTCCCCGAATAATGAAGAACGGCGCAAGGATATGAATGAATTTATTCATGCGTTTGGCGACGAGGTAGAGACGGAAGTTTATCTGGTGCTGTCGGCGACGACGAAATACCGTGATCTGATGAATATTACAGATACCTATACCGCAATTACAGATTATAAGATTATTTTTACAAAGCTTGATGAGACTACGGTATATGGCAATCTGCTGAATCTGAAGATACATACCGGAGCACCGTTAAGCTATGTAACAAATGGGCAGAACGTACCGGACGACATTGAACTTTTCCAGCCGCAGGAAGCCGTCAGGAAGATCCTTGGCGGGCAGGTTGAGAACGGATAAAAGGGGAATTTTATGGATCAGGCGGAACAGTTAAGAAATATTATAAAGGCTGGAGCGTACACGCAGCGTCCGATGGCAAGGGTCATTACGATCACCAGCGGCAAAGGCGGTGTCGGAAAGTCCAATACGGCGATCAATCTGGCGATCCAGTTAAAAAAACGGGGAAAACGCGTTGTTATTTTGGATGCGGATTTTGGACTTGCCAATATTGAGATCATGTTCGGGACAATACCGAAGCATAATCTGTGTGATTTGATTTATCAGGGAAAAAATATTACGGAGATCATCACATGGGGACCGGATGAGATCGGTTTTATCTCCGGTGGTTCCGGAATCGCGGGATTATCCAATCTCAGCAGGGAGTATCTGACATATATCATCCAGAATCTTGCACAGCTGGATGCGATTGCAGATGTGATCATCGTGGATACGGGCGCTGGGATTGCGGAAGCGGTGATGGAGTTCCTTGTGGCAAGTGGCGAGATTATTGTTGTGACGACGCCGGAGCCGACTTCGATCACGGATTCCTATTCCCTGTTGAAGGCGTTAAACCGGCATCCGAGATTCAGCCGGGAAAATTCCACGATCAAGGTGATAGCGAACCGTGTCAGCGGTGAGAGCGAGGCGGATTCCCTGTTTAATAAGTTAAATACGGTTGTTACAAGATACCTGTCACTGCCTATTGAGTATCTTGGCGCGATCCCGTATGATAAGATGCTCAGTACGGCGGTCATGCAGCAGATGCCGGTTTCTCTGGCGCATCCTAATGCCCGTTCCGCAAAGGCATATGAGGAGATAGCAAACAGGCTTATGAATCTGGAACAGAGCGGTAAAATAAAAAAGAGAGGAATGGCAGCGTTTTTTTCGCATATTATTGCCAGCAAGAAGAATAATGAGTGAGATTAGAGTGAGCGAGGTGTTAAAACCCGGGGAGCGGGTAGATCTGGAGATGATTCCGGCATTTGGAGAAACTGAAGAAGAAGAAAAAAAATATTATATTACAAAGATCTATGATATACCGGATGATGATCACATAGATGTGCTGATGCCCATGGAAAAGACGAAACTTCTGCTTCTGGAGACAGATACGGAGTTTCAGGCATTTTTCTATGGTAAGAAAGGGATCTATACTTGTGAGGCGCGGGTGGCGGAACGGTACAGGGAGGAGCAGTTTGTGGTTGCCTCGCTGGAGATCACGTCGGAGTTAAAAAAGCAGCAGCGGCGGGAATATTATCGTTATTCCTGTGTTATTGGCATGAATACGAGGCGGCTGACAGATGATGAGATGGTGCAGTTTGAAACGACAAGGAACAGCGATCTTTTTAATATGCCGGAGGATAAGAGTGTGATTGTGGACATCAGCGGCGGCGGAATACGCTTTGTAACGCCGACGGTTTACGAAAAAGGAAAGCTGATCCTCTGTCGGTTTCTTCTCAGTACAGGTGAACAGCAGAAGACATACAGCTGTGTGTTAAAAATACTGAACAGCCAGCCAGTGGGAAATAATACCAAGAATGTGGAGTATCGCGGAGAGTTTCGACATCTGGATGACAGGAGGAGAGAGGCGATCATACACTATATCTTCGAGGAGGAACGAAGGATGAGGCGCAGAGGCTAGTGTGAAAAGCACAAAATCGGCGTTTTCATCTTTATAGATGGGGGCTGGGCAGATACGGTCTGCACGGTCCCTTTTCTCATAGGTATCAGCAAATAATGCAGATTGTATAATTTGCACAAATATTGCGAGAAAATATTGTGATAAAATATTTCGCATAAAATATTACTTTGCACCCATGAGAAGCGCGCGTTGTGATATAATGTTATCAATAGTAGTATGCAGTAGATATAATGTGGCGTGGTGTTGTTATGAATAAGATAGTTGCAATAGCGGTTTCGACAGGAGGTCCGAAGGCGTTGCAGCAGGTGATTCCCAGACTGCCGACTGATTTGGACGCACCGGTGATTCTGGTACAGCATATGCTGGAAGGATTTACAAAGGATCTGGCAAATAGACTGGCTCAGCTCAGCATGATCGAGGTAAAAGAAGCTGCGGAGGGTGAACAGATCAAAAAAGGCTGTGTGTATCTCGCGCGTGGCGGACGGCATCTCAATTATGCGGAGGGCGTGGGATTGGGGACATTATATTATTCCGACCAACCCAACAGGCAGGGAGTAAAGCCGTGTGCGGACTATATGTACGAGTCCCTTGTTAACAGTCTTTTTGATGAGATCGTGTGTGTTGTGATGACCGGAATGGGGCGCGATGCGACGGAGGGGATACTTCATCTTGAAAAGAAGAAGAAGATTTATGTAATTGCACAGGATCAAAAGACAAGTACTGTATTTGGCATGCCGAGAAGCATTATTGAAGCTGAAAAAGCAGACAGAATTGTGCCTCTGGATCAGATTGCACAAGAAATAATATTAAGAGTGGGAGTGAGAAAAGATGGACGTTAGCCAGTATCTTGACATTTTCCTTGATGAGACCAAGGAGCATCTGCAGAATCTGAATACCCAAATTCTTGCGTTGGAGCAGGATTCGGAAAACATGGACACGATCAATGAGATTTTCCGGGCGGCACATTCCTTAAAGGGAATGGCTGGAACCATGGGATATAAGCGGATGCAGACGTTGACCCATGATATGGAAAATGTGTTTTCTGAAGTGCGGACCGGTAATATTAAAGTCACTGCACCGATGATCGACACGTTGTTCCAGTGTCTGGATGCATTGGAGGATTATCTATCCTGTATTCAGGAAAATGCCGATGAGGGGGATAATGATAATGAACCGCTGATCAAGGAGCTGAACCGCATCTTGAACAGCAAGGGTAAGGAGGAGGAAAAAGCGGCGCCTTCACAAGAAGAGGAGACTCCGGCGAAGGAAGCGGCTTCGACAGCTACCCATTGGAATAATGTGGCGTGTACGCCGGAAGTTAAGCAGCAGATCAAGGATGCAGTGGAGAAAGGAATGAATGTTTTCGGCATGACGGTTATTGTGCAGGAGGCATGTCTTTTAAAAGCGGCGAGAGCGTTTCTGGTGTTTAAGGCAGTGGAAGAGTTAGGCGAGATCGTTGCTACCCAGCCCTCCTCCCAGGAGATCGAGGATGAGCATTTTGAATTTGATTTTTCTATGATTGTGGCCACCGAGCGTCAGCTTGACGATGTGATTGATGCTGTGAAAAAGGTATCGGAGATTGCGGACGCTGTAGGGGATGTTTATATTCTGGAAGAAGAGGCACAGCCGGAGGAGGCGGAAGCAGCCGTACCGGCAGTGGCACAGATGACGCAGCCGGAGGTTGTGCAGAAAAGCGAAAAGCCGCAGACTGTTGAGAGGTCGGCAGCGAAACAGCCTGAGAAAAAGGCAGCGGCAAAACAGCAGATGAACCGTACCGTACGTGTTGACATTGAAAAACTGGATGTGTTGATGAATCTTGTCAGCGAATTGATCATTGCCAAGAACTCGCTGGTCAGCAGCGCGACAGGCGCGGCGGGAACGGATAATAATACAGGTTTTAATGAGCAGATTGAATATTTGGAAAGCGTTACGACGAATCTGCATGAATCCGTTATGAAAGTCAGGATGGTGCCGATTGAGAGTGTAGTTAATAAATTCCCGCGTATGATCAGGGATCTTTCCAAGAAGCTGAATAAGCAGATGGAGCTTTACATGACAGGTGAAGAGACAGAGTTAGACCGGACCGTGGTGGACGAGATCGGTGACCCGCTGATGCATCTGCTTCGTAATTCTGCAGATCATGGTCTGGAATCCACGGAAACAAGGATTGCGAGAGGAAAAACGCCTGTTGGATCCATCTTTCTGGATGCTTATCAGGACGGTAATAATGTTGTCATTGAGGTGCGTGACGACGGTAACGGTATCGACGCAGACGCTGTCCGGATGAAGGCTGTAGAACGTGATTTTATGACTGAGGAACAGGCGGCGGCTGCTGCTGATGAGGATATCATATCGCTGTTGTTTGAACCGGGCTTCTCTACGGCAAAACAGGTGTCGGATGTATCCGGACGAGGCGTGGGACTTGATGTTGTTAAGTCTAAGATCGAATCGCTTTCCGGCGAAGTCGAAGTTAAGACAAAATTAGGTGAGGGAAGCACCTTTATTATCAGGCTTCCGCTTACCCTTGCTATCATACAGGCGCTGATGGTTGTTGTGGGAGGTGAAAAGTACGCCATTTCCTTAGGCGGCATCCAGACCATCGAGGACGTGGATCCAAAGGAGATCAAGACCGTACAGTCCAAAGAGGTCATTCATCTGCGTGGTTCCGTTATTCCGCTGATTCGCCTGGAGGAGGTGCTGGATATTGAATCCCAGCGCGAGCCGAATGAGAATATGGTGGTTGTTATCGTGAAGAAGGGCGATAAGCTTGCGGGTCTTGTGATCGATGAACTGATCGGACAGCAGGAGATCGTTATTAAGTCTATGGGCAAATACATAAACAAATGTAAGTTTATCAGCGGTGCAACCATTCTTGGTGACGGCGAGATTGCATTGATCCTGGATGCGAATGCACTGATCTGATTATTACAGATGCACTGGCACTGTCCGCCATAAGAACAGCAAAAGAAGATAGAAGATAAGAGAAAGGCAAGGTTATCAGTATGTCATATGAAATCAGCACACAGGTAAATGAGATCGTACAGTATGTCGTTGTCCGAATCGGAGAGGAACAGTACGGGATTGATATCAAAAATATAGACAATATCGTCAGGATGCAGAATATTACCAGAGTTCCGAAGGTGCCCGCATATCTGAAGGGTGTAATCAATCTTCGTGGAGAGGTGATTCCGGTGATGAGCCTTAGGATCAAGATGGATATGGATGAGGATGATATCACGAAAGATACGAGGATCATTATTTTAAAGATCAATCATGATGGAATCGGTTTAATGGTAGATTCGGTCAAGGAGGTTGTTTCGCTGAATGTTGCGGAGATTGAGAAGGTTTCCTTTGAAAATCGCGAAGAACGGAATGCATTTGTGCAGGGGATCGGCAAGCAGGGAGAGTCGTTGATCTCACTGCTGGATATCAATGCAGTCCTGCAGGAAGCGTAAGTTCTCATAGAAAGGAACATATTTTATGGTAAATTTCAAAGATCAATATTATGATGTGCTAAAAGAGATTGGAAATATCGGCGCGGGCAATGCGACGACGGCGTTATCGCAGATGCTGAATACCAGAGTGGATATGGCTGTGCCGAAGGTCAGGCTGATGGAATTTAAGGATGTCGGAGACTCGATGGGAGGAGAGGATCAGCTTGTTGCCGGTATCTATCTTGCTGTAGAGGGAGACGTTACCGGAAGTATTATGTTTATCCAAAGGAAGGAATCCGCCAGGAATATGGTTTCAAAGCTGATGGGCATGGAACTTGAGGGGGATGAATTTAGTGAGCTGGAGCTTTCTGCATTAAAGGAGATCGGTAATATTATTACGGGAGCTTACTTAAATTCCTTATCAACATTAACCAATCTTTGCATATATCCTTCGGTGCCAGAGCTTTGTATTGATATGGCAGCCGCGATTATGTCAGTGCCGGCGATTGAGTTTGGCACAATCGGGGATCGGATCCTGATGATCCAGACTGACTTTGCAGATGATGCAGATATGTCAGGTTATTTTATCCTGATGCCCGATGAGGTATCTTATGACAGAATATTAAATGCATTGGGCGTCCAATAATCTTAATGGTTATAGCATATGCTTTAGCCGGTCTTAGGAAAGGATAAGAGAAATATAATTGGATAAAGAAGGTAGTTTATCATGGCTGAGACGTTTAAAGTAGGAATTGCAGATTTAAATGTATGCAGTGCACCGAACATGATTACAACGATTGGACTGGGTTCCTGCGTGGGTATAGCGATCAGGGATCCGGCATTAGGAATTGGCGGTTTAGTACATATTATGCTGCCTGACAGTACACAGATTGCGGGTTCTTCGAATCTTGCTAAGTTTGCAGATACGGGAATAGCAGAACTGGTTCGTCTGATGGAAAGGAGAGGCTGCAGCCGCTGGCGTATGGAAGCAAAGATCGCAGGAGGAGCGCAGATGTTCGCTTTCCGCAGTAAGACGGAGCTGGCGGGGGTCGGTATGCGTAATGTAGAGGCGTCAAAGAGTAAGCTGAAGGAGCTTGGAATCCCTTTAAAGGCAGAGGACACAGGAAAAGACTATGGACGGACCGTTGTGTATTATCCGGAAAATGGCAATTATGAGATCCGTGCAGTGGGAAAAAGCGTCATTATCATTTAAAATCTGATTAAAAGCAGCTTAGAAACGAGGAGAAATCATGAATTATAATCAGGCGGTGCAGATCGAACGCAGGAAAAGAAAAACAAAATTTATTCCGCCGATCATGATGCTTACGGCAGGTCTGATCACTTCTGTTATTTGTTTGGTGATGGGATATGAACTATTAAAAAGCATGCTGATCTTATTTATTGCTTTGCTTACTTTTGCCATTTTGGGAACGATTGTCAAGAGCATCGTGGATCATTTCCGGACTGAGATGGATTATTCCGATTTTTTTGATGAAGACGGCGAAATTGTTGAAAAATAAAAGAAAAAGCAGCTTTCGCTGCTATGACTGAAAGACAGCCGCAGCAGAAAGGCTGAAAATGAAATTATACCGCGCCGAGCGAAGCGGAATCGAGCTTAGCACTGCGGACTTATGGTATAATAACCCGGTAAGGAGAGTTCAAAAGTAGTATGGACGACGCAGGTAGAAAAAGATTGTGGGAGGATTATGCAAGATCGGAATCTCCGCAGTTACGTGAAAAGTTAATCATAGAATATGCGCCTCTGGTCAAGCTTGTTGCGGGCAGGCTCTGTATGTATCTCGGATATAATGTAGAGTTTGAGGATCTTACCAGCTATGGAATTTTCGGCTTAATCGATGCGATTGATAAGTTTGACTACCGTAAAGGGATCAAGTTTGAAACGTACGCGTCTCTTCGTATCCGTGGCGCGATTTTAGATCAGATACGAAAGAATGACTGGATTCCCCGGACGGTTAGACAACGTCAGAAACAGATTGATACCGCCATCAAGGATATTGAAGCCAAGACGGGACGTCCGGCGACAGACGAGGAGATTGCCGCCGCTATAGGTATTAGCGATGATGAGTTGCTGGAATGGCAGTCACAGATGAAAGTGACGAATGTAATCTCGTTAAATGAGTTTATGGAGCAGGGAAGCGAAGTGCCCAATGATGCTTCACAGCCGAACCATTTTGAGATGCCGGAGGAAAAGGTTGAGCAGGAAGAGTTGAAAGAAATGCTGAAGGAGGCGCTGGAGCTTCTGACAGAAAAGGAACGCAATGTCATCCTGTTTTATTATTATGAGGAGCTGACATTAAAAGAGATCAGTAATATTATGGAAGTGTCGGAATCAAGGATTTCGCAGCTGCATACCAGGGCGCTGCAGAAAATGAAGACAAAACTGGGAAATTATATGGGTATTTTGTCGCAGATTTAGTGGTTTTAATAATTTTAAAAGGGGTATGGATGAACGGTTATTTTCAAGTGATTTTTAAAACGGTAGGTGTATATTTAAGATGCTATCCTCCAACGGAGGATGGTCGTCCTATTAATTTTAAAGAAGTTTTGGATTATTTGGAAGCAGAAAGGCTTCCCTATGATGTTAAAGTGTTGAGCGATGCCATTAACGGGCTTGTGGAGGAACAGGATATTTTATTGACCGTGGAAAAGGTTCTGCCGATCAAGGAGAAATGCATGGTTAATGTTACATTTGATAAGATGAAAGCAAATGTCTGTTTGTATCCACCCTCTACGAATGGCAAAGAGTGTACACTGGAGGATATTGAGTCAGCGCTCCGTCTCGCCAAGGTGGAATATGGTATAGATGAGGAAGCGCTTAGGGCATTTCTGAAAAACAGGAAATATGGGACGCCTTGCACAGTTGCGTATGGAAAGCCGCCAAGAGAGGGATCGGATGCAAAGATAGAGTATTTTTTCAAGACGGACAGAAATATGCGCCCGCAGCTTCGTGAAGATGGGACGGTGAATTATTTTGATTTGGATCTTGTAAGCCATTGCAAAAAGGGCGATCTTCTGGCGGTGCTTACGCCGGCGGATCTGGGAGAACCGGGGATCAATGTTTTAGGCGCCCCGATACGCCAGAAGGAAGTCATCCGGATGGTACTCAAGCATGGCAACAATATTGAGAAAAATGAAGAAAAAACAGAATTGCGGTCCATGGTGGACGGTCATGTGACGCTTGTGGACGGCACAGTATTTGTTTCTAATGTTCTTGAAGTGGAGAACGTAGACAATTCAACAGGAAATATAGATTACGAAGGATCGGTCAAGATCAATGGTAATGTCTGCACTAACTTTTCAGTACGGGCGCGCGGTGATATTGAGGTAAAGGGAACCGTGGAAGGCGCCTATATGGAATCCGGCAATAATATTGTCCTGGCAAGGGGCATCAACGGTATGGGCAAGGGAAAGCTTGTTGCGGAAGGCAATGTTATCTCCAAGTTTTTGGAGAACTGTTCAGTAACCGCCGGCGGATATGTGGAAACGGAGACCATCGTGCAGTCTAATGTGAAGTCCAAGACGGAGATCCATGTGTCCGGTAAAAATGCAAGCATTATTGGCGGAACAGTCATTGCGACCAATCTGGTCAGTACAAAGAATCTTGGGACGCCTATGGGGACGGTGACCAATGTCGTGGTCGGCGTCGATCCTGCGGTCAGCGAGAGAAGTACGCAGTTAAAGAAAGAGCTGGGCGAAGCAAAGAAAAATCTGGATAAAATTTTGCCTGTACTGGATAGTACGAAAAAAAAGCTTCTTGAAAACAACGCGTCACAGAAGGAACAGATGAAATATATGTCACAGTTGATAGAGACCGCAAGACATTTGCAGCAGGTTGTGGAGTCACGCGGGCAGGAATTGGAGGAATGTAAAAAATTGCTTGCGCAGGCGATGGATGCCAAAGTTGAGGTTTCCGGTGAATTGTGCCCCGGAGTTATCATTACGATATCAGATGTCTCAACCACGATCAGGGATTCGGTCAAATTCTGCTGTCTGAGAAAGCGGGATGGTGCGGTGAAGGTGGAGAGCTTATAAAATATATTGTGTATCGACATGGGAGGTGAGTCTGAATGGCAATCAGTATGATAGAGTTTCAGGGACAGATTCCGCGACAGCAGGATTTTCAGACGATGAAACAGAATGAAGATACCAGACCTATGGTTGATTACGGCAATTTTCAGAATCAGGTACAGCGTAATGTAGAATCTGCATCCTCACAGGTCGTTAAGCGCGACGAGGCGGAATGGAATGAAGATGACAGGGGACAGGGCGGTTCCTATCATGGAGACGGCGGAAGGAATAGAAAAAAGCGTACCGAGGATAAAGTTATAAAAAAGGAAAAAGATTCTTTTGATATCCGTATCTGACGCCTGTGTGGACAGATATGGGTTATGGATAAGGAGTAGAGATACAGATGGAAATGATGGAAATTGTTTTACTTTTTGCGGGAGCTGCAATATTTTTTGCAAGCTTTTTTATTCCGGAAAAGAAAAATGAACGATCAGACGGAGATGCGCTGACAAAAGAGCAGATACAGGATATCTTTGACGAAGAGTATGAAGATGCCAGACAACGGATCACCCAGTTAACTGATGAGACGATCGAGTATTCCATGGAGAAGGCGGAACGTTCGCTGGAACGTGTGTTGAACGAAAAAATGATGACTTTTGGGGAATATTCGGATTCGGTTATGGAGCAGATCAGCAATAATCATCAGGAAACGGTCTTTATGTATGATATGCTTAATAACAGCAAGCAGGATCTGACAAATCTGTTTCTGCAGACTGATAAAAGCGCGCAGGATGCCTACCAGCTGTCGCAGGACGCCCTGACGGCGGGAGAAAGCGCTAAGGAGATTGCTGAAGAAGCCAATAAGATAGCAAGGGCTGCAAGGGCGCGGGCGAAGAAAGCACAGGAACAGGCGGTTGTTGCAGAGGAGAAGATGCTGCTTGCCAGAAAGAATGCGCAGGGAGAAAGCCCCGTTGCGGAACAGCAGACCGGCATCGAGAGGATCAGGATGACGGAGGCAGAGGAAGCGGCTCCGGCGAAGGCAAAAGCGCCGGCGGAGAGACGGCGTATCAATAAGACTCCGGTCAAAAAAAGCGTTACAAAGTCAGGAACGCATAATCTGGCGGAGGAAATGCTGCTGGATGGGAAGGATGTTAATCTGAAATTTACGCCGGATGAGGAAAGCAGCGTCAACAGCAACGAACGTATTCTTGAGCTTCATAAGCGAGGGAAGTCCAATGTTGCCATAGCGAAGTCGTTGGGGCTTGGCGTGGGTGAGGTCAAGCTGGTGATTGATCTTTTTGAAACAAAGTAATTAGATTGAAAAATCAAACATTTTTATTTAATTGTTTTGACATAGAGGATTAGAGCGAGGTAATATATGAGATTACGACATTATTTAAAGGGACTTGGAATCGGCATGGCGGTGACGGCGTTGATCCTGCATTTTAGTGTTCATGCGGCAGAACCGTCGATGACAGATGAAGAAGTAATAGCGCGGGCAAGGGAACTTGGGATGATTGAAAATGTGGTGCTGTCGAGGAATGATCCGACGATCAACGGCGGAAACAGTGTTTCCGAAGGAAACATGGCAGGCGGTGAAGATACCGTGTCGGGTAATGGAAATGCGGTGGCTGATGGTGAAGATACCGTGTCGGGTAATGGAAATGTGGCTGCTGATGGTGAAGATGATGTATCGGGTAACGGAAATGCAGCAGGCGGTCAGGATTCTGACGTAGCTTCCGACGGTCAGGGAGATCATTCCGGCACAGCGGAGAATGGGAATGCATCATCCGGGGATCCTGCAGGGGAAGATATCCTTTCTGCGGCCGGGAATGATGACGAGGCGGAGACGGAATCGCAGGAGGGTATGTCAGGTGCGGAAGCCGGACAGGATAGTGTGACGATTACGGTTACCAATGGGGACTCTTCTGTTTCAGTAGCAGGTAAGCTGGCGGCTCTGGGGTTGGTGTCTTCGCAGGCGGAATACGATGAATATCTCTGTTCCCACGGATATGACAGGACTATCCGAACCGGTGTACATGTGATTCCCGTAGGTGCGACGGAGCAGCAGATTGCGGAGATCATTACATCAAAACAATAAGAAATGGTCGTTTTATGCTTTCTTCTTAAAAAGTGAATCAATGATAGTTAAGTTATGCGCCGGAAAGTCGATACATAATGTAGTTAAGGATGACTTATGGCAAAGACTAGGACAGTAATCAATGGAAATTTTGGTTGCTGTCCTTTTGTGTGGCATCATAAATGAAACAGTATGGAAATATGGAAGGTTAAATGTGTGTGGGTGGGGGACGGTTTACATAACTCTTTGTTTGGCAATCTATGTTCCAAAAACATCATAAATGAAATCATTTTTGGAACATAGATTGTCAAACTGCAGGTTATGCAAACCTAATTAGTGACTTTAAGGATATATAAAGCTATGAAGCATAAAAAGGAGGAATAGACATGGTAACAGGAATCACAGGCGGTCAGCAGTTCTATGGGTGGAATCAGCAGGTAGCGGGGAAGAATAAGGATCAGAATGAAATGACGGCACTGGAGAATGGAAGAAAGCAAGGAACGGAAAGAACCGTAGAGGAGAAAAAGGAATTTCAGGACAGGCTGATTAAGCAGATCAAAGGGGAAAAACATGCACCGTATGATTATTTGGCGACGGATGGATGCATTAATTATAATGGAGTGACATTTTTCTGCGATACAGAGAAAAACCAGCTCTGTTTAGGAGTCGTCAGTGACCCGCATAAGTGTCTGATGGTTTCTCTGGAGAATGGAGGAACATTGATGGTAAATCAGGACTGTATTGGAGATCTGGGCAGAGCAATTACGATGTTTACGCCGGAGGATCAGAAAAGGATCATGTATGCTGTCAGTATGTATAAGAAGGCAAAGGAGCTGGAGCAGGANATNGAGGATGATAAGGCNGGGATCGGGGACAGCGCNGAGGNNTNNANNGATCNANNNNANNGNNGNCNTGNANGANCAGANGAAGAANNNCAGGANAGNANGCTNNNGANAAGNAGGCNNNNGTNCAAACATNNAAAAANTACCCTTGNCANANCCTGCCNGNNTATGCTATAATNTTNCGGTAACTNAAATCAGCACGCATATGGATTGAGATGCCGGTGCCTGTTACGCTTCAGGTGGCNTCAGTNCGAAATATGCGGAAGCAAAACCAAACGGAGGTAGAAAAATGAGCGTAATTTCAATGAAACAGTTGTTGGAGGCAGGTGTACATTTTGGACACCAGACAAGAAGATGGAANCCTAAGATGGCTCCGTATATCTTCACNGAGAGAAATGGTATCTATATCATNGATCTCCAGAAATCNGTNGGAAAGGTNGANGAGGCTTANAATGCAATTTCCGATATTGCNGCNCAGGGCGGAACCGTTCTGTTTGTCGGCACAAAGAAGCAGGCACAGGAGGCGGTTAAGACAGAGGCTGAGCGNTGNGGTATGTACTATGTCAACGAGAGATGGCTNGGTGGTATGNTGACNAACTTTAAGACGATCCAGTCCCGTGTAAAGAGGCTGAAAGAGATCGAGAAGATGGCTGAGGANGGAACNTTTGACGTTCTTCCGAAGAAGGAAGTCATCCAGATCAAGAAGGAATGGGAAAAGTTAGAGAAGAATCTTGGCGGTATTAAAGAAATGAACCGGATTCCGGATGCAATTTTTATTGTAGATCCGAAGAAGGAGAGAATCTGCGTGCAGGAAGCACATTCCCTTGGCATCACACTGATCGGTATCGCTGATACGAACTGTGATCCGGAGGAACTGGATTATGTCATTCCCGGCAATGATGATGCGATCCGTGCAGTGAAGCTGATCGTTTCCAAGATGGCAGATGCGATCATCGAAGCAAATCAGGGCGAGACGATGACAGACGAGGAAGCAGAGAGTGCAGCNGCTGACGCAGAGGAAGAAGCNGCAGAAGAAGCAGCAGAATANTNAATAATCCGGNTTTCTNTAAGCAATATAGAGCAAAACATTAAAATATTACCCGGCTGTCTGGCTTCGTAAGGCAAGATCTGCATTGGACGGCTTGGTAATATTTTTGCGAAATATAATTAAAATTGGAGGATGATGAATATGGCTACAATTACCGCAGCTATGGTAAAAGAATTAAGAGAAAAAACCGGTGCAGGTATGATGGAGTGCAAAAAGGCGCTTACCGAGACCGATGGTAATATGGAAGCGGCAGTTGACGTGTTAAGAAAGAGCGGCGCTGCCAAGATGGAAAAGAAGGCAAGCAGAATTGCCGCGGAAGGAATCGCGAGAGTCGCGTCTTCCGGTAATACGGCAGTTGTTGTGGAGGTNAACTCCGAGACAGACTTTGTTGCCAAGAACGAGGTGTTCCAGAACTTTGTACAGGGAGTAGCGGAGAAGGCGCTTGCTTCTTCCGTGGAAAAAGCGGGAGATGGCGAGGATATTGTTTCCATTCTTGATATCAAGTCAGAACTGGAAGAAAAGACGCTTACCATCGGTGAGAAGCTTTCTGTCAGAAGATTTGAGAAGGTCAGCGGAGACGCTGTTGCGTCTTATATCCACGCCGGCGGAAGGATCGGCGTTCTTGTAGCGGCGGACGGAGATTCCTCTGCGGAAGCGAAGGAAGCGCTTTCCAACGTCGCAATGCAGATCGCGGCTATGAATCCGCAGTATATCAGCAGGGCAGATATCTCCGCGGAAGAATTGGATAAATTAAGGGAAATTACCATCGACAGCGCTTTGAATGATCCTGCGTCTCTTCCTAAGCCGTTATTGCAGAGATTGATCGATAAGGCGATCGGTGACGCAGTATGGAGTGCGGAAGATATTGCTATCTACGAAGAGAAGAAGAGCAATATGAACTACTTATTCAACTTCCTTTCTGACGGGGCAAGAAATGCGTTGGTTGAGCTGGCATTTGCCGACAAAGCTTCCATCGTTTCCGATAAGATTTTCACCGGCTTGGTGGAAGGACGTATTTCAAAGCAGATAAAGGAGATCTGTCTTTTGGAACAGGCATATGTTAAGGCGGAAGACGGTAAGCAGACAGTTGCGCAGTACCTCGGTACAGTTTCCGGCAGTCTGAAGATCACAAAGATGGTAAGATTTGAAGTCGGCGAGGGCATGGAGAAAAAAGAAGAGAACTTCGCTGAAGAAGTGAAAAAGCAGATGGGTGTGTAATCCCGTTACTGCAATTGAAAGGGATTAATTTTTTAAAGAGCTGCAAAGAGATTCTTTGGAGCTCTTTTTGCATGGCAAAATGTGAGCAATTATGGTAAAATAAGCGCAAAGGCAGCGCTTATTACAAATTGCTTCGCAATTTGAATTATGCGCAAAAAGCGTGCGCAATTATGGTAAGATAAAACAGTATGAAGTAATTCAACAAATCGGGATTTAAGGAGGAAGCAAAATGAAAAATCTAATCATTCCGCCCAAATTGAACGAGGGTGATACAGTAGCATTTATTTCAATTTCAGGTGGCCGTGCCGGGGATGAAGATATGATTCCCCGGTATATGCTGGGTAAAAGGAGATTCGAAAAAATCTTTAATGTAAAAGTTGTTGAAACTCCCAATGCGCTTAGAGGGAGCGAGTATCTTTATGAGCATCCTGAGAAAAGAGCCGAGGATCTGATGTGGGCTTTGAAGGATGATTCCATCAAAGGGATTATCTGTAATCAGGGTGGAGATGATTCTTATCGTGTTCTTCCGTATATCGATTCGCAGGTCATTCATGATCATCCCAAGGTATTTATGGGTTTTTCCGATATTGCTACATGGATGGCTGTTTTTGCATATGCAGGCGTCCGTGCTTATTACGGTCCCACTGTTCTGACCCCACTCGCACAGCCAGGGAAACTTGATGAGTATACGGAAGCGGCAATCAGACGGACATTGTTTTCAAATGAGGTAATCGGCGAAATTAAACCTGCGGAAAAGAACACATCGATTGACTGGACTACAACATACACCGTCAAAGAGGGATCGAAAGAAGTTCAATATGAACGCTTTTTGGATAATGATGAGATTGATGATCCGAAAGATATAATTCCCTGGACACCCGGAACCGGCTACAAGGTATTGCAGGGGTCCGGAAGGGTCAGAGGCCATGTTATCGCGGTTTGCGGAGGTCCTCTTTGGCAGATAATGGGGACGAAGTATTTTCCCGGTCCCGATATATGGGAAGATTCCATTATTGCGTTGGAACACGATAGCATTTACGGCAGTAAATTAGCCGGATTACATCAACTTCGTGCATTTGCCGCGGCCGGAGTTTTTGATAAGGCGAAAGCTGTGATCACAGGTCCTCTGGATGAGGACAATGAGGAAACAATCATAAAGGTTATCTGTAAGGAAGTACACAGACCGGACATGGTCATATTGGAAAATGTGGATTACATTCACAGAACGCCTATGACTATACTTCCTACCGGGGCGTGGATGGAGATAGACTGTGACGTTCCGAGAATAGAAATACTCGAATCGGGAGTATCATAATACTGGGTAAAAGCATCCGAGGGAAAGTATGGGGTGCGATAGTTAGGTGAACCTACAAGACTGTTACGACACTTACAGAATCAGTATTTGAAGATGAAGGTATGCACGTCTTTGAATGGTGGGGCGGTGAATATCGTCCGTTAGCTGAACTTATTGCAGAAATGGACGACGTAAAGCGGAAAAGCAAATAGACAAATTCCAATTTATCGCTACTTTTACACCTTGTTTACACACCCCAAGTCAGCACTCCGGAATGCTCCTTTCTATGGGTGTTTCCGGTAATGGGTTTGTGTCCAAGTCCCATCTTCCGCAGTGAGAAAAAGGAAACCTTGAGAATGTTGAGGTT
>WFLX010364972.1_pt1 | contig 19608 bp, 13 predicted proteins | sample 4967041 | NCBI WGS metagenome assembly WFLX01 (sample SAMN12857096, study PRJNA449069) | gut metagenome | isolation source: stool from male and female vole | host: Microtus ochrogaster | place: USA:Florida | collected 2017
ACCGCTCGTGCAAAATTCGGAACGAACGGTCAAAATACGGAATGAATGGCAAGAATCATCCATTTAATGGAACAAGAAGCTCGGTGGCAAATATCCCTTCCTCATACTGACGATTGACATATCCGCCGTATTTCTTTGCAATACGGTCGATACGGAACAGCCCAAAGCCGTGTGATCCTGCTTTTGTGGTACGGAAAGTCCCTCTGTCACGCCTGACGGGCGGAGAGGAATTCTGCACAGAAAGATAAAACTNCNCCNTAANTTCATCAATATATACACNCAAGAAGCNCTGATCGTATNACAATNTTTCGCAANCCTCCATAGCANTATCAATCAGATTTCCCAATATCGAACACAGCTCCACATCGGTCATAGCCACGCCCTGCGGGATATGTGCCTTGATATTGAGCTGAACCCCTTTCTGCTCCGCAACTGACAATTTGCTGTTAAGTACAGCGTCCGCCATAACATTACCCGTTTGGATAGAAGTATCTGCCTGGGTGAGATCGTCAGCCAGATCGTCAAGATACTGTTCAAGCTCGCCCTGATCTCCGTCAAGACGGTTTTTCATATTCTGAATATGATTACGGTAATCGTGCCGCCACGCCTGCATCTGACGGTACATATTCTGAATTTCCACGGTCTGTTTGTTGATAAGGTCACTTTGAAACTCAGCGATACGCCTATCCACAAGATGATAGAATAATTTTCTGATAAGGAAAAATACAGCTATCAGCAATGCGATGCCGACAATGATGAGAGTAACAATAATAGCTGTATTCATTTCCAATCCTCCTTGTAATAGTCAATAAATGCTCTGTTTACGCTGTCATATAATCTGCGGGAAAGTGGTATTTTTTTGCCGCTGTCCATGGTAATCTCGCTCCTTGAAATGCTTCTGATCAATCCGATGTTCACGACATATGAGCGATGACAGGAAACAAAGCTTTGCCCAAGCTTCCCGGAAACCTCACTCAATCCGCAGGTGCAGATAATCTCTTTTCCATCGTTCAGGGTGACCTGTGTTTTCTTTCCGAAGGCTTCAAGATACACAATATCATCAGAAGCTACAAGCACCGATTCATTGCCGCTCGGCAAAATGATTCTGTTGTCCGATTGATGGCGGCAGGCATATCGGTCAAGCACCTGAAACAGCTTTTTCTTGTCCACAGGCTTCACAAGATAGTGCAGTGCTTCCACATCATAGCCGTCACCNATNTACTNCGAAAAGCCGGTGATGAATATNATCGGCAGCATATCNCCCNTGNNTCTGAGCTNNTTGGCAAGCTCCATGCCATTCATATCACCCATTTCAATATCAAGCAGGAGCAGATCACAAGAAACATCGGGATAATGGAATAGAAATTGCTCTGCTGAGTTGTATTCACTTATCATAGTACAACCGTTCCATTCCGTCAGCATTTTTCTCAGAGCATTAATTTGACTATTATCATCATCGCATATCGCAATTGTCAGCATCTATCCTCATCTCCGTTTTAGCGCGATTATTGTTCTAATTATAGCAGATTGANNTNAAAAAGTTAAATAAGTANTTCGTAGTATTTGTTGGANAACTTCTATATGAGTATCGACCTTATCGGTTCTCCTGTTTCAAAAGCAATACTACCTTTATAAACTTTCTCAATCGCAGAAGAGTATAGGCGGCGTAGCTTTTACTGGCTGAAAAGAAGCCCATTGTTTAAATCCAATGGGCTTCCTGTTACACTTCAATATAAACATTTGTATAGATCCTGACTTACCGGTTACAGCAGATGTGCCCGAAGATCCTCGCCACTCTTTGCCGAGAGGTATGCCGGCGCGATATCAAAGACAGTCTTGCAGCCGCTCTGCCCCTCCTGGTTCAGACGGTATGCTGCCCTTGCATAAGCAATCAGTACGCTTGCCGTAAATTCCGGATTGGAATCCAGCTTCAGACTATATTCTATGATATGTTGATGCTCCCCATTCCAGCCGGTCCTGCCGCTTCGGATCACAAATCCGCCNTGGGGAATACCGCTGTGATCCCTTTTCAGTTNCTCCTCCGTAATAAAGTGAACCGTCGNATCATAATCGGCAAAATAGTTCGGCATATTCTTGATTTCACTTTCAATCTTTGCAAGATNAGCGCCTTCCTCCGGCACGACAAAACATTCTCTCGTATGCTTCTGTCTTGTAGTCAGTTCCGGATTCCCGCCGCTTCTCACTGCCTCCAGCGCGCTCTCCACCGGAATCGTATACTGCTTCCCGTCTTTTACGCCTTCCACCCGGCGGATGGCATCCGAATGTCCCTGGCTGACGCCCTTGCCCCAGAAGGTGTAATCCTGTCCGTCTGTCAGGATCGCATTGGCATAAAGGCGGTTTAATGAAAACATCCCCGGATCCCAGCCGACAGAGATAATGCCAATCTTGCCGCCCTCCTTTGCCGCTGCATCCACCTTTGCATAATGCTCAGGAATTTTAGCATGGGTATCAAAGCTGTCAATGACATTAAACAGTTTGACATATTCCTGCGTCTGCTTCGGCAGATCCGTAGCGCTTCCGCCGCACAGGACCATCACGTCGATCTCATCCTTCATGGCTGCCGCTTCTGCTGCCGGATATACCTTCACTCCCTCTGTCAGGATCTTCACTCCCGCCGGATCACGTCTGGTAAATACCGCTTTTAATTCCATATCCGGATTCTGCCTAATGGCACATTCAATCCCCTTTCCCAGATTCCCATAGCCCATAATTCCAATACGAATCTTCATTCTCTTCCTTCTCCTTTTTCTTTACTATTTTGTCTTACTTTTGAATATGCAGCATAAGTATGCTCTTTAATATAATTTAGGCATTGTTTCCACTGCCTTAAATATGGTTTTATAAAGATCACTCCGCGAAATATAACGTGAGTATCATCTGTGCCGTCTCCACCATATTCGTCCCGTTATCCATACTGCACTTCTGGATATAGCGGTGCGCTTCCTCTTCCGTCAGATAATTTCTCTCCATCAAAAGAAGCTTGGCATTGTTTATATAATTTTCTTCCCGCTCATCCCGCTTCTTTGGTCCGGACTTTTTGAAGCGCCGCTCCATCTGTCCGAAAACCATCTCTATCGTATTTACCAGATCGTAAGCTTTCAACGGCGTTGTAAGCGCTAAAAGACCAAAACCTGCCGCCTCGCCCACTACATTGGCGCTTCCCATGACCACCATCTGGAAATTCTTCGGAAGATTCTCCAACAATTCACGAAAGTACATATCCTTCAATCTTAAACCACTGATCACAACACCGTATCTGTGCTGATTTACCTCCTGCAGCGCCGCAGATCCATTGGCACAGGCAAGCACATCGGTAAACCCATGTTGGTTTAAAATTCTCTGAACTTTTTTAGAATCTTCGAGCTTGGGCAATACAACTACCACTGCACCCATGTTCTGCCTCCATTACTTCCCTGCTGCTCTGATCATATCAAGTATTCCATCCTGCTGCCCCATCGCTCCCGCCGTTCCACTGACGATACGCATCCTCCGGCCAGCCAATATCAGACAAGATACAGATACCGCTTTAATTCCCATTCGGATACCTGTTCCAGATATTCTTTCCACTCCTTCCTTTTTGCGTTCATATATTTACCGTAGAACTCCGTTCCCAGCGTATCACAGACCAGCTGGTCATTCTTCATGGCTGCCAGCGCTTCTCCAAGATTTTCAGGCAGGGCAACCATTTCCCTGCTGCTCCTCTCCTCTTCGGAAAGTCTGCTCAGGTCCTCGGTCAGTTCCTCCTGTGCCTGCATCTTATTGTAGATACCGTCCATGCCTGCCGCCAGACAAAGGGCAAATGCCAGATATGGGTTGGCTGCCCCATCCGGACTTCTAAGCTCGATATCCAACGTATCCTTCCTCACACGCAGCAGGGCATTCCTCTGACTTGCCGACCAGGTCAGCTCCCACGGAGCCTCAAATCCCGGAACCAGCCGCTTATAAGAATTCACCAGAGGATTCAGTATCGCTGTCATCCCCGGAATATGGTTCAGAATACCTGCCAGAAATGATCTTCCTTCCGCGCTTAATACTCCATCCTCATCCATCAGGATATCCCTGCCGTCCTTGATCAGCTTCAGATTCAGGTGCATGCCGGAACCATGGACACCGGAACGGGGTTTGGGCATGAATGTGGCATGCAGACCGTACCGTCTGGCGATCGTCCTGACCGCCACCTTAAAAGTCATAATCTTATCAGCCGTTGCAAGCGCATCCTCATAAGCAAAATCGATCTCATGCTGCGCCGGAGCAATTTCATGGTGGGAGGATGTGATCTCATATCCCATACCCTCCATGGCTAAAATAATATCTCTTCTTGTATTTTCACCAAGATCAACAGGCGACGTGTCCAGATACGTTGCCTGTTCATGGGACAGCGTCGTCGGCAGTCCATTGTCATCGGTGTGGAATAAGAAAAATTCACATTCCGGATTGACCTGTAGGGAATATCCCATCTTCCCTACCTTCTCCATGACATGCTTTAAGATATAACGCGAGCTCTCCTCGTATTCCGTACCGTCGGCTTTATAGATATCGCACAGAAAACGCGCCACCTTGCCCTGCTGCGGACGCCACGGCAGTATCGTAAAGGTATCTAACTGAGGTCTTAGATAAAGCGTCTCCGTTTCTCCATTCACAAATCCCTCCAGCGATGCCAGATCAATTGCACATTTTCCATCCATTGCATTGCAAAGACCCTTTGCCGGAATTGCCACGTTCTTTAATATCCCCTGCATATCCGTAAACTGCAGCCGGATAAATTCCACATCCTCTTCCTCAACGATCTGCAGGATTTCTGCTTTGCTGTAAGCCATATTCCTATACCATACCTTTCTATAGATTTGAATATCCCATCAATGAAGCATCCACTTCCCTTGCAGCCTGCCTGCCTTCATGGATCGCCCACACCACCAGAGACTGCCCTCTGTGCATGTCTCCCGCGGCAAACACACCGGGAACCGTTGTTTCATAATGTCCGGCTTCTGTTGACACATTGCTGCGTCCGTCCACGGCGGCTCCGAAACTCTCTGTCACATATTTCTGGCTTCCCAGAAATCCTGCCGCAATCAAAACCAGCTGCGCATCTATTGTCTCCTCCGTACCGTCCACCGGCATCATCATGATCCTTCCGGTTTTTTTATCCTTTTTCGGCTCCAATTTCACGATGACAGCTTTCCTGACATTGCCGCTCTTATCTTTTTGAAATTCCTTTACGGTTGTCTGATACACCCTTGGATCACTGCCAAAAACAGCAATGGCTTCTTCCTGACCATAATCTGTTTTCAATACCTTGGGCCACTGCGGCCACGGATTAGCCGCTGTCCTTTCCTCAGACGGTTTTGGCATCATCTCTAACTGCGTAACGGACTTCGCACCCTGACGGATCGCCGTACCCACACAGTCATTGCCGGTATCGCCGCCGCCGATCACCAGCACATGCTTATCCTTGGCAGTCACTGCCTTCCCATCCTTAAAGTCGGAATCCAAAAGACTTTTGGTCACGGAAGTAAGATAATCCACAGCATAATAGATCCCTTTAGCATCCCTTCCGGGTACATTGATATCCCTCGGCTCCGATGCGCCNCAGGCAAGCACNACCCTGTCATACTGCTTTAACAGTTCCCCNGCAGTGATATCNTTTCCCACNTNNACNCCTGTCTTAAATACNANGCCTTCCTCTTCCATCAGCTTGATCCGGCGGTCNATNACCTTCTTATCCAGNTTCATATTCGGAATACCNTATCTGAGCAGTCCGCCGATCCGGTCATTTCTCTCATATACCGTTACCAGATGACCACGCTGGTTTAACTGATAAGCCGCCGCCAGACCGGAGGGACCGCTTCCGATGACCGCGATCTTCTTTCCGGTGCGCACTTTCGGGATCTGCGCCGTCACCCAGCCATTTGTGTATGCATTTTCTATAATAGCACGTTCATTTTCTTTCGTCGAGACCGGATTGCCGTGAAGATTGCAGACACAGGCTGCCTCGCAGAGCGCCGGACATACCCTGCAGGTAAATTCCGGGAAACAATGCGTCTTGGAAAGCCTCTCATATGCCTGCTTCCAGTTGCCGCTATAGACAAGGTCGTTCGTCTCCGGCACCAGATTGTGCAGCGGACAGCCGGAAGCCATCCCGGCAATCATCTCCCCGTTCTGGCAGAATGGGACGCCGCACTCCATACACCTCGCTCCCTGTTTCTGCTGCTCCTCTAAGCCAAGCGGCGTACGAAACTCATTAAAATGCCTGATCCTGCGGAGCGGCTCCTCCACCTTTGCGCTCTTTCGTTCATAATCTAAAAACCCTGTTGATTTTCCCATATTAATCCTCCATGTCGCAGCTCTGCTGGACTTAAATAAAATTGATTTTCACTATTTAAAGCTGTCATAAAACGCTTCCATCTGCGCCTGCTCCGCACTGAGCCCCTTTTCCTCCAGTTTCGCGGATAATGCAGTCATACGTTTATAATCATTAGGAATGATCTTTTTAAATTTCGGCAAGTATTCGTTAAAATCCTTTAAGATCCGGCTTCCCAGTTCAGAGCCTGTTTCCTTTACATGCTCCTCGATCAGATCCTTCAACTCCTGAATATCATACTTGCTTTCCATCTTCTCTATGGAGATCATGTCTTTATTCAGATTCTGATATAAATGATTATCTTCATCCAGCACATAAGCGATACCGCCGCTCATTCCCGCCGCAAAGTTCTTGCCGGTTTTTCCAAGCACCGCCACCCGGCCGCCTGTCATGTATTCACAGCCGTGCTCCCCGACACCTTCCACTACGGCATAAGCGCCGGAATTACGCACAGCAAAACGCTCCCCAGCAACGCCGTTGATAAATACCTTACCGCTGGTGGCGCCATACAGGGCAACATTGCCGGCAATGATATTCTCCTCCGCCTGATAGCTTCTTTTCTTCGGCGGATAAACCACCAGCTTGCCGCCGGACAAACCTTTGCCAAAATAATCATTGGTATCGCCGCAAAGCCTCAGGGTCAATCCCCTTGGGATAAATGCGCCAAAACTCTGACCGCCTGCCCCTGTGCAGTTTACAGTGATCGTATCCTCGTTTAACCCTTCCTTATGATTTCTGGTGATCTCCGCGCCAAGAAGCGTTCCAAAGGTTCTGTCCGTATTGCCGACTTTCACGTTAATCTCCGCCTTGGAACCTTTCTTAACCGCATTTTTCAATTCCTTCAATAAAATCTTTTCATCAAGGGTTTCTTCCAGCTTAAAGTCATAGACCTTCTCCGGCATAAAAGTTACTTTCTCCCCTGCTTCCGCATAAGGATTAGACAGGATGGAGCGAAGATCCATTTTCGCTGCCATACGGGAATTCTGTGCTTCCTTTACCTTCAACAGATCGCTGCGTCCCACCATTTCATCAATGGTACGCACCCCAAGCTTAGCCATATACTCCCTTAATTCTCTTGCAATAAAGAGCATAAAATTCTCTACATATTCCGGTTTTCCCATAAAACGCTTCCGAAGCTCCGGATTCTGCGTTGCAATGCCCACCGGACAGGTATCCAGATTACATACACGCATCATGACGCAGCCCATGGCTACCAGCGGCGCCGTGGCAAAACCAAATTCCTCTGCGCCGAGAAGGGCTGCAACAGCCACATCGCGTCCGCTCATCAGCTTTCCGTCTGTCTCGATACGGACACGGTTACGAAGTCCATTCTGGATNAATGTCTGATGCGTTTNCGCCAATCNCAGCTNCCAGGGAAGNCCGGCATTATNAATAGAGNTTTCCGGCNCAGNACCTGTANCGCNATCATATCCGGAGATCAGGATGACCTGTGCGCCTGCTTTCGCAACGCCTGCCGCAACTGTTCCGACACCGGCTTCCGACACCAGCTTTACGGAAATATTTGCGTATTTATTGGCATTTTTCAAATCATAAATCAACTGCGCCAGATCCTCGATGGAATAGATATCATGATGAGGCGGCGGTGAAATCAAACTGACCCCAGGTGTAGAATGCCTTGTTTTCGCGATCCAGGGATATACCTTCTTGGCCGGCAGATGTCCGCCTTCTCCCGGCTTCGCTCCCTGTGCCATTTTGATCTGNATCTCCTCCGCAGACACCAGATATCTGCTGGTTACGCCAAACCGCCCCGAAGCCACCTGCTTGATGGCAGAGCACCGGTCTGTTTCGCTTCCTGCAGAATCCAGACGTTCCTCGCTTTCTCCGCCTTCGCCGGTATTGGATTTCCCATGCAGATGATTCATCGCTATTGCAAGAGTCTCATGCGCCTCCTCAGAAATCGAACCGTAGGACATGGCGCCGGTCTTAAACCGTTTTACGATCTCCTCCACACTCTCTACTTCCTCCAACGCAATCCCCTCCGCCGGGTAATCAAACTCCATCAGGCTGCGCAGATATCCGCTCTGTTCGCCGTCAATCAATGCCGAATATTGTTTAAAGAGATCGTAATCGCCGTTCCAGACCGCCTGCTGCAGCATATGGATCGTCTGCGGGTTGTAACGGTGTTCCTCTCCTCCGCTCCGCCTTTTATGTTTTCCAAGGCTGTCCAGCGTTAAATCCGTTGTTAAGCCCAGCGGATCAAATGCCTTTGAGTGCAGTTCTTCCACCTGTGCCTCGATATCCTCCATAGTAATCCCGCCCACGCGGCTGACCGTCCCCGGAAAATATTTATTAACTACTTNCTCGGAAATACCGANCGCCTCAAATATTTTCGCGCCCTGATAGGACTGGATCGTGGAAATACNCATCTTTGACGCANTNTTTACGATGCCGTGAATGACCGCGGCATTGTAATCATTGACCGCCGCATAATAATCCTTGTCTAAGAGATGCTCGTCGATCAGCTCCTGGATCGTATCCTGCGCCAGATACGGATTGACCGCACATGCGCCATACCCGAGAAGCGCTGCAAAATGATGTACCTCCCTGGGTTCTCCGGATTCCAGGATCAGACCAAGGGACGTCTGTTTCTTTGTCTTTACCAGATACTGATGCACTGCGGATACGGCAAGCAGCGACGGGATCGGCATATGATTCTCATCCACGCCGCGGTCAGACAGCACAAGGATATTGGCACCGTCTTTATACGCCTTATCCACTTCCACAAATAAGCGGTCGATGGCACGCTCCAGCTTTGTGCTCTTATAATAGGTGATGGGCACAACGGCAACATGAAAACCATCCTTATCCATGGTCTTGATCTTCAGCATATCCGTATTTGTCAGGATCGGATTATGAATCTTCAGCACCTGACAGTTTTCCGCTGTCTCCTCCAAAAGATTGCCCTTCTTGCCCACATAGACCGTCGTGCTGGTGACGATCTCCTCCCGGATCGCATCAATAGGCGGATTGGTCACCTGTGCGAACAGCTGTTTAAAATAATCAAACAGCGGATGTTTATGGTCTGATAATACGGCCAGCGGCGTATCAATGCCCATGGCGGCGATGGCCTCCCCACCATTCAGCGCCATATTCCGGATGGAATTTTTATACTCTTCATAGGTATAACCAAAAGCCTTCTGCAGCTGCTTTCTCTGCGTCTGGGTAAACGTCTCCACACGCTGGTTGGGGATCTTCAGATCTTTTAGCTCCACCAGATTGCTGTCCAGCCATTCACCATAAGGCTGCTTCGTGGTGTAGATCTCCTTGACTTCCTCATCATATAATATCCTTCCCTCTACGGTATCCACCAGAAGCATTTTACCGGGATGAAGTCGTTCCTTTAATACAACTTCCTCCTCCTGAACTTCCAATGCGCCTACCTCGGAGGACAGGATCACATCCCCGTTTTTCATAACATAATACCTTGACGGGCGAAGACCGTTACGGTCCAGAACGGCACCACAGAGATCCCCGTCAGAAAATACGATGGAGGCAGGTCCGTCCCAGGGCTCCATCATCGTGGCATAGTACTGATAAAAGTCCCGTTCATCCTGTGCCAGCGTCAGGTTATTGCTCCATGGCTCCGGGATGGTGATCATCACTGCCAACGGAAGCTCCATACCGCTCATCACAAGAAATTCCAAAGTATTGTCCAGCATTGCAGAGTCTGAACCTCTGGTATCTACTACCGGCAGCACCTTATGTAATTCACCCTTCAAGTGGGAAGACTCCATCGTCTCCTCTCTGGCAAGCATCTTATCCGCATTACCGCGGATCGTATTGATCTCTCCGTTATGGACGATAAACCGGTTCGGATGCGCACGCTCCCAGCTTGGATTCGTATTCGTACTGAATCTTGAATGTACCATGGCGATGGCAGACACATAATTCTCATCCTGAAGGTCAGCAAAAAAGGTACGGAGCTGCCCCACCAGAAACATTCCCTTATAAACGATGGTCCGGCTGGACATTGATACCACATAGGTATTGTCATTACTTTGCTCAAACTCACGGCGGGCGATATAAAGCTTACGGTCAAATTCCAGTCCTTTCTCAACATGATCCGGCTTTTTGATAAATGCCTGCACGATATTAGGCATACATTCCCTTGCCTTATTGCCAAGGACATCCGGCGCGATGGGCACCTGACGGTATCCTAACAGCTCCAGTCCCTCCTTCTGCACGATGATCTCAAACATTTTCTTTGCCTGATTGCATTTTAATTCATTCTGTGGAAAGAACATCTGCGCAATACCGTACTCCCGCTCCTTACCGATATTGATTCCAAGCTTCTTACATTCCTTCTGGAAAAATTTATGGGAGATCTGCAATAAGATACCAACCCCATCGCCGGTCTTCCCTTCCGCATCCTTTCCGGCGCGGTGCTCTAAGTTTTCAACGATATGCAGCGCATTTTCAACCGTCTGGTGTGATTTCACACCTTTGCTGTTGATAACGGCGCCGATACCGCAGTTGTCATGCTCAAACTGCTGTCGGTACAGTCCCTGATACTCTTTAACTCCGTTCTTCATCATTTATCTCTCCTCCTGTTTCCAAATGCTTTTTCACCGCCGCTTCGATCAATCCCCGAAATAACGGATGCGCCCTGTTCGGCCGGGACTTCAGTTCCGGATGCCCCTGTGTTCCGACAAAATACGGATGCTCCGGAAGCTCCATCATCTCTACAATACGGCCGTCCGGCGACTGACCGGACAGGCACATCCCACACTCTGTCAGTCTATCCCGATAATCATTGTTTACTTCATAACGGTGACGGTGGCGTTCACTGATCTCCCTTGCTGCATATAACCTTTCCGCCATGGATCCTTCCTTTAAAATACAGGGATATGCTCCCAGACGAAGCGTTCCGCCCAGATCGACGACCCCATCCTGTTCCGGCATCAACGCAATCACCGGATATGGCGTATCCGGATCCAGTTCTATGCTGTTGGCTCCATCCAGTCCGACAACATTTCTGGCATATTCCACAATCGCCATCTGCATGCCCAGACAGATTCCCAAAAAAGGAATCTTATGCTCTCTGGCATACCGGATCGTCTCGATCTTTCCTTCTGTCCCCCTTGTTCCAAATCCTCCCGGGACTAAGATGCCGTCCGTTCCGGATAATAATTTCCCAGCTCCCTCTTTTTCCACTTCCTCCGAATCCACCCAGCGCAGCTTTACATTGGTCCGGGTTTCGATCCCGCCATGCTTCAGCGCCTCTGCCACGCTAAGATATGCATCATGGAGCTGGGTATATTTCCCGACGATCGATATCTCTGCTTCATACTTGGGATTACGCAGATTGTACAGCATATTTTTCCATTCTGTCAAATCCGGCTCCGGACAGGGCAGCGCCAGAGATTCACATACCACCTGCGCAAAGCTTTCCTTTTCCATCGCCACCGGCGCTTCATACAGATATTCTACGTCCAGATTTTGCAGCACATGATCCACGGGAACATTGCAAAACAGCGCGATCTTAGCCTTCAACTCATCCGGAAGCGGATATTCGCTCCTGCACACGATTACATCCGGCCAAAGTCCCATACTCTGCAGCTCCTTAACGCTCTGCTGGGTCGGTTTGGTCTTTAATTCACCGGAAGCCTTCAGATAAGGAATCAGTGTAACATGGATCAAAACAGCATTTTCATGCCCCACCTCATGCTGGAACTGACGGATCGCCTCTAAAAAGGGCTGGCTCTCAATATCTCCCACCGTTCCGCCGACTTCAATGATGGCAATACTGTGATCCTCCGAGTCCTTTGCCTGATAGAATCTNCTCTTGATCTCNTTNGTAATANGCNGAATCACCTGCACGGTTCCCCCGCCATAATCTCCATGNCGTTCTTTCTGAAGCNCGGNCCAGTAGATCTTCCCGGTGGTCACATTGGAGTTTTGATNCAGACNTTCATCTATAAACCGTTCANAATGTCCAAGNTCNAGATCCGTNTCCGTCCCATCATCCGTCACAAAGACCTCTCCATGCTGGATCGGATTCATGGTTCCGGGATCCATATTTATGTAAGGGTCAAATTTCTGCATCGTCACCCGATAGCCCCTTGCTTTTAAAAGCCGTCCCAAGGACGCTGCCGTAATCCCTTTTCCCAGACCGGAAACAACGCCGCCGGTCACAAACACATACTTTACAGCCATACTAATCCTCCATGTCAGAGCAGCTTGCTGCGATGACACGCGATGAGAAATCCGCGCAGGCGGTTTCTCATCTGCAATCAAAGCAATTTGAGGCTCTGACTCTAATTGCTGATTGAACAATAAGCTATCAAGCTTATTGTTCAATCTAGCCTCCATTTTTCAGTTACCGCAAAAACTGTGCAGTCACATATCAAATCATCAAAAAAGGCGGCAGAAACCCTGTGGTTTCTAACGCCTTTGTCAGAATATCTTAATACATTATCCCTTATTTTATTTTATTTGTCAACTTTTTTATTCTATTAAAAATACTTTAACGCCGCTTTAAAAATCTAACTCTGTGACCTCGGAACTTATGAACCCGTACCACTGTATTTCATCGCCCCAAACATCCAGATCTTGTAACTCAGCCAGAAAAACAAACATCCAAACATCGGCGAAAGCCACGACAGCAGCGGCGCCTCACCGGGGCGAAGGATTACAAGGCTCGGATAATACGCAATAAATGCAATAGGTATGATAAACGTAAAAATAAACTTAAACAGCGGACTAAAGATTGTGATGGGATATCTCGCAAAATCCTTGCACCGCATCGACAGATCCAAAACATAAAAGGAATTGTTGATCCAAAAGCAGGTGGCGGCAGCCGCATTCTGCACCGCTATCATAACAAGTGACGCAGTGATCAGAAATACCACCGTTTTTATAATCATCACCGGCGTACAGGCAAGCCCGATCTTCCCCCATGCATAGACCAGCGTTCCCACCCCAAAGGCAAGCTGCCCCAGTCCCTTGATATCAAACACCTCGGACTGAAAATAAAAGAACAGATTGATGGGCCGGAAACAGTATTTGATAAAATCCCCGGAATAGACATACTGTCTAAGGCTCCAGTTATTGTCAAAAAGGCACTGCACGGGAGTCAGGGACACAAGGGAGAACCCATACAGGAACAGCATCTCATAATAGCCCCAGCCATTAATGGACGGAAAATTCTGAAACAAAATCCAAAAACTTACAAATCCTGCAATATTTGTAAAAATCATGCCGACGGTAGATATAATAAAATCCGCCCGGTAACTCATTTTACTTTTCAGATCCTGAATGAGTATTTTGCGATATATTCGAAGATAAAATCCAAGGTTTCTTCTTTTCATATTAGCCTCCATTCACCGTAATCCTCCGTAAAGACAGCTTCCAGAACAGGCTGCTGAATGCCAGAAGCGCCACGCACCAGAAAAGCTGGATGCCTAAAGCTTCAAAGACCGCCTCCGTCCCTGCGCCGCCGCCCAGAAGAATCGTCAACGGCGTATTGTAAATGGACTGAAAGGGCAGATATCCTGCCACTGTCTTAAACGGTTCCGGAAAAAAGGCAAGCGGAATCGTTGCGCCTGAAAGGAGCAGAACGATCACCTGTTTCATAATGTTAATGCCCCAGATCGACTCCGTATAAAGGCAGATCGTACCCACGATAAAATCTATGCTATAGTTGATGATAACGGCCATAACAACAGCGATCACAAAGTAAAACAGTGAGATACCTATCGGAATCGCTCCCCCTGTCACAATGTAAACAACAAGAAAGGTGGGCAGGAATACGGCAAAAAAATTAACGACAAAAGCTCCCGAAAACGACCAGAACAAATAGCTTCTGTACTGCATGGGTTTTAACAAATCCAGTACGATCTTCCCTGACTGTATGTTTCTTCCCATATCCCAGACCGTATACATCTCCATAAAATTAAATAACGCGGTGGCAAGAACAAGATAGATCAATGTATCCGAAAATGTCATGCCGTTCACCACATCGGTTCCTGCGGAAGCGTAAATTGCTTTCCAAAGGAAATATACAACCGTCAGATACAGAAGATTGCCCAGCACCAGAACGAACAGGGAAGCGCGGAACTGGAGGGACTCTATGATTCCCGCCCTTGTGAGGGTCAGGTACTTTTTCAGATTCATTCTACTCCCTCCTCGTAAATCTTTTTGATAACCTCCTCTGTGGAAATTTCATTCAGCTTCATGTCACGGATGACACGATTCCTCTGAATCGCTTCCAATACCTCCATAACTTTAACCTTTTCCTCGTTTACAAGTACAGAGATCCATTCTTCTTCCGCTGTGACCGCCACATGATACGGGGCGAGTTCCTCTTTAAGCTGTTTGACATGTCCGGCAATATCCCCGTCAAAACGAAGCTGCAGCGTCCGATATGCGCCAAAAAATCCCTTCAGATGCTCAATATCATTGTCGTACAACATTTTTCCCTTATCAATAATAATGATGCGCTGACACAGCGCATCCACATCTCCCATATCATGGGTGGTAAGAATGACCGTAGTCTTTTTCTCACGGTTCAACGCCTGAATCAACGTCCGGATCTTGTCCTTCATCGACACATCCAGTCCGATGGTGGGCTCATCCAGAAATACAATTTTAGGATTATGTAAAAACGCTGCAAGGATATCGCTTAACGTCCTCTGCCCCAACGACATCTGCCGCACAGGTTTATGAAGCAGTTCTTCAAAATCCACAAGAGACCGATACAGGCTGAGTATTTCCTCATAATCTGTATCACTGATCTGGTATATGTCCTTCAATATACGGAAGGATTCCACCAGCGGCAGAGCCCACCAAAGCTGGGAACGCTGTCCGAATACAACACCGATCTCCTGTGCATTGCGGGTTCTGTTCTTATACGGAACATTGCCGTTGACAAGAATCTCTCCCTCCGTCGGTTCCAAAACTCCCGTCATCATTTTAATTGTGGTGGATTTTCCCGCTCCGTTGGGTCCAAGATACCCCACGATCTCCCCCTGCCCGATACTCATCGAAATATCATCTACCGCGCGCACGATCTTATAATCCCTCGAAAACAGATCCTTCAGGCTTCCCTTTAACCCTTCCCTGCGGTTTAAAACCTTAAATTCCTTTAATACATGATTGATCTCAATAATTTTCTTCATAACATTCCTCACTCTGCAGAGTCATAAATATCCTTTTGGGCGGATCTCTGCTAATTTCACCATTATAATCCACTATCTGGCGTTTTGCAATGAGAAATATGCATCGGATACTGACTGTCAAAACATGCTTTGCACAGTTTCAGTCCCTCCGTCATGGAGGAAAGGTCTTCAATCCTCATATAACCCAGGGAATCCGCGCCAATCAATTTTCTGATTTCTTCCGCGGAATGGGAGGATGCAATCAGCTGACGGTTGGAGGGCACATCTGTCCCAAAATAACAGGGATACAGAAATGGCGGTGAACAGATCCTTACATGCACTTTCCCCACGCCTGCCTGTTTCAGCAGCCGGATCAGATTGGCAATCGTAGTTCCCCGGACGATAGAATCATCTACCAGCACGATGTCCTTTCCCTTTACGGCAGATTCCAGAACGCTCAGCTTGATCCTGACACCGTTCTCCCGCTCTTTCTGGGTCGGTTTGATAAAAGTCCTGCCCACATAGCTGTTCTTATAAAAGACCTGTCCAAACGCAATTCCGGATTCTTTGGCATAGCCCTGCGCCGCCGCTACACCGGAGTCCGGAACCCCGGCGACCAGATCCGCCTGCACCGGATAAGCCTTCGCCAGCGCCGCGCCGCCTTTTAGTCTTGCTTCATAGACGGAAATTCCATCCAGCCTGCTGTCCAGTCTTGCAAAGTAGATATACTCAAAGATACAGTGCGCCTGTTTTGTCTGACAAAGCTCTGTATTGGAGCTTAACCCTTCTCTGGTGATGGATACGATTTCTCCCGGCATCACATCCCGGATAAACCTTGCGCCCACTGCAGACAGCGCGCAGCTTTCGGAAGCAAGAATGTAGGAATCCTGTAACTGTCCGATACAAAGGGGCTTTAATCCCAATGGATCCCTGACTCCGATCAGTTTTCTGGGACTAGCAATCACCAAGGCATACGCGCCTTCCAGTCTTTGGGCCGTCTTCATGATCGCTTCCTCTACACTTACACTGCCCACCCGCTCCCTTGCAATATAATAAGCGATGGTCTCCGAATCCGTCGTCGTCTGGAAGATCGCGCCGCTGTAGGCAAGCTCTTCGCGAAGTTTTTCCGTATTGACCAGATTACCATTGTGCGCCAGCGCCAGCGTCCCCTTGATATAGTTCAGCACCAGCGGCTGCGCATTATTCAATGTCGTCTCTCCGGTGGTGGAATAACGGACATGACCAACGCCAAGATTCCCTTTCATTCCTGCCAGAATATCCTCCTTAAACACATCACTGACCAAGCCCATTCCTTTGTGCAGTTCCATATTGCCCTTCGGTCCGCCGGTATCCGATACTGCGATCCCGCAGGACTCCTGTCCTCTGTGCTGCAATGCACATAGCCCATAATAAATCGTCGACGCCACATCCCCGCCATGCGGATGAAAAATGCCAAATACACCGCAGGCTTCCTTGAGCTTATCCTTATCCTTTTTCTTTATCATGCCGCTTACCTCTTTCGCAATCATCTTATATTATAGATAGGATTCGGGTGCCCAAAAGTACCCTTTAAATTTTGAGGTGGCAAGCTGCACAAATAATGATCTGTGCATGTGCATTGGAAGGAAATTAGAATTNCTTAACATNCCTATCCAATACNCAGCAATTTCGGAACACGATNTTCCGAAAAGGGGCAACTGAGCCATGGATGGCGAATTTGCNCCGTTTGCGTCCGTCTNCCACAACTTAAATCANGAATGTTTAGAAATTCTTATTTCCGTACAGCAGCACATGCACAGAGCATTATTTGTGCAGCTTGCCGTATAATTTCTTTAATGGAAAAGACCAGCATCCAGCCTCTTGGACTGATTGCTGGTCTGCATCCACCGGAACTTCTAAGAAAGCGCCGATTTGATCAGCGCTTCCCCGGAAAGTTTATTTTAGAAGAACAACAAGTGATCGTAAGTCGGATACGGAAGGTACTCGTCAGGAATCAGCGCTTCCGCTGTATTAGCGATTGCCGCCAGTTCATTCATCTTCGCAAGCACCTCGTCATGATATGCTTCTGCNGTTTTCTGCATATCTCCTGNAGCATCCGCTTTCTCCGTCAGTTCTTTCAATNCTGCCACNCCGTCTGTCANNTNATTNTANGCATCNGTCAGCTNCTGTACCAANGCCTCCTCTGCTGCNGTNGAAATACTGCTCATAAATGCCTTTTTCGCAGATGCATTGGATGCGATCACACCTGTATATTCACTAATGGAAGGAAGCAGATCTTTGGTCAGCATCTCCTCCATGGTNCGCGCTTCNATNGCCAGCGTCTTAACGTAATTCTCCAGCTTGATCTCATATCTGGAGGTCAGCTCTTCCTTTGAAAATACCTGATGCTTTGTAAACANCTCNANATTTTTCTCCGCAATCAGCTGNGGCAGNCATGCAGGNGTGGANACAAAATTGTAAAGTCCGCGCTCCTGCGTTGCTTCNTTNATCCANTCATCTGTATATCCNTTNCCGTTAAATACAACNTTNTTNTGCTTCTTGACCGCACGCTTGATCAGCTCATGTACTGCATGTTCCATCTCTTCCGGTTTTGTTCCTTCCAGCTCATGGTAGAACTGGTCAAGCGCCTCTGCAACAGCCGTATTCAACACCACATTGGGATCGGATACGGATGCGGAAGATCCCAGCATACGGAACTCAAACTTATTACCGGTAAAGGCAAAGGGTGAGGTTCTGTTACGGTCCGTATTGTCCTTAAAGAAATGGGGCAGCACGTGGGCGCCGATATCCATCTGCACTTTTTCATGATTTGCAAAATAAGTATCATTTTCAATGGATTCCAGAACTCTGGTCAGCTCATCCCCTAAGAAGATTGATACGATAGCAGGAGGCGCTTCATTTGCTCCCAGCCGATGGTCATTGCCCGCACCGGAAGCCGCCACTCTCATCAGATCAGCATAATCATCGACTGCCTTGATGACTGCCATTAAAAATACAAGGAACTGGATATTCTGCGCCGGAGTAGATCCCGGATCCAGCAGATTCACGCCATCGCTTGTAATCATGGACCAGTTATTATGCTTACCGCTTCCATTGATACCTACAAAAGGCTTCTCATGCAGCAGGCAGACCATGTTATGTTTCTCAGCCACCTTTTTCATGATTTCCATTGTCAGCTGGTTATGATCCACCGCCACATTGGAAGTATCAAATACCGGCGCAAGCTCATGCTGCGCAGGCGCCACCTCATTATGCTTCGTCTTGGCAGGGATACCCAGCTTCCAAAGCTCGATATCCAGATCATGCATATAGTCCGTCACCCTGGGCTTCAATGCTCCAAAATAATGATCCTCCATCTCCTGTCCCTTTGGAGACGGTGCGCCGAATAACGTCCTTCCGCAGAATACAAGATCCTTACGCATCTGGTACATTGCTTTATCCACCAGGAAATATTCCTGCTCCGGACCGACTGTCGTAGAAACTCTGGTAACATTCTCACTGCCCAGCAGCTTTAACATCTTGACGGCAGAATTGCTGAGTGCCTCCATGGAACGCAGCATCGGCGTCTTTTTATCCAGAGCCTGCCCGCCATATGAGCAAAACGCCGTCGGGATATATAATGTTCCGTCCTTGATAAATGCCGGAGACGTGGGATCCCATGCGGTATATCCTCTTGCCTCAAATGTTGCCCGAAGACCGCCTGACGGGAAACTGGATGCATCCGGCTCACCCTTTACCAGCTCCTTTCCGGAAAAGTCCATGATGACCTCTCCCTCCCCAACCGGGATAATAAAGCTGTCATGCTTCTCCGCCGTAAATCCTGTCATCGGCTGGAACCAATGGGTAAAATGAGTAGCGCCATTCTCCACCGCCCACTCCTTCATCGCTACCGCAACGGAATTAGCAACATCAAGCTCCAGATGGGTGCCGTTCTCAATAGTTTTCCGAAGCGCCTTGTACATATCCTTCGGAAGCTTATTCCGCATCACTTTATCATTAAATACCAAACTGCCATATAAACTGGGAATTTCCTGTGTCATAACTTTTTCTCCTCTCCATTTTGAAAATCAGTTTCTTTCTAAAGCATTCCTTCAGGCGGGTGCGCATCCC
>WFLX010293887.1_pt1 | contig 19604 bp, 15 predicted proteins | sample 4967041 | NCBI WGS metagenome assembly WFLX01 (sample SAMN12857096, study PRJNA449069) | gut metagenome | isolation source: stool from male and female vole | host: Microtus ochrogaster | place: USA:Florida | collected 2017
TATAACGAAAGTTAAGAGAAGTACCAATTTAACCTTTTTTATAAATTTTACACTCTTTAATACTTGATTTATATAATAATATAAATTATATTTGCACTGCCGAAATAATTTTCTGCATAAATGATGCCTCTGTAGTTCAACGGATAGAATAGAAGTTTCCTAAACTTTAGATAGGAGTTCGATTCTCCTCGGAGGTACTAAAAATAAATTAATTACGCGGGAATTAAATCGATTAACTCTATTAAAAATTTCCGTATAACCCAACATCACTGTTTTTCATGAAGAAGATATTAACTTTAGCAGCGACCATTGCCCTTCCACTTCTGGCAATCGCTCGCCCGGCATCACCGGAGGCGATGCAACACGTTAATCCTGACGGCACTATCGTGGAGTACCGCTTATGTGGTGATGAGAACTTTAATTATATGACGGATCTTTCAAGCGAGAATATTCTCAGCGTGAACACATCCGGTTATTTGGCTCCGAAACTCCAGGGAGGTAAGATTCTTAAAGCCACCGGCGCAAACATTGCCATGCTCAGAGCCGCCCACGAGGCTTCTCTGCCCGCTTCATACGCAAGAAGCAATCAGGCGCGTATGGCAGCCGTGGATTTCAACGGACGCACCAAATACCCCACCATCGGTGAAGTGCCGGCGTTGGTCATCCTGCTTGAATTTGACGGCACACCGTTTTCCTCACCTGACCCCGTAGCACAATATACCCGTTTCTGCAATGAAGAAGGTTATAGCGACTACGGCGGCAAGNGCTCTGNANAAGATTACNTCANNGCTTGCTNCANCGGNAAATTCTCTCCGACANTTGAAGTATACGGTCCCGTGAAATTAAAAGGGGATTCACGCTATTATGCAGGTTCCGGTACGGATTTGCCCAACCACGACCACAACGCACGCTTTGGTGAAGCCATCAAAGAAGCTATTGAAGCATTAGACCCTTATGTGGAATTCAATCGATTTGACTTGGATAATGACGGTGTTATCGACAGCATTTTCTTCCTTTATTCAGGATATGGTCAGGCAGACACCGGCAACAAAGATTATGTATGGCCTCACGAATGGAATTACATTGCCTACACGAAAGACAACAACAGCCCCATCGGCCTACCCAGATTATATGCTGACGGAGTGGAAGTTCAGGACTATGCATGCTCCAATGAATTGAACGGCAGCCAAAAGATTCCCGTATCATTGCGACCCTATCTTGACGGAGTCGGTGCGTTCTGCCATGAATACGGTCACGTGCTCGGCTTGCCCGACTTCTACGACACTTCCAACACCAAAACCGTGACCCCCGGCGTATACAGCGTCATGGCAAGCGGCTCATACAACCAAAACTCCACTTGCCCGCCCTTATTCTCAGCCTACGAGCAATGGGTTTGCCGCTGGATTGAATTTGAAGAAGCCACAAATGACACTTCATACACCCTTTATCCAATGAGCAGCGACGAGCGTAACGCCATGAGAATTCAACTGGTAAAGAGAGTGCCCATCTACAAAGCGGACCCGGACTATTATGTATTTGAGAATCGCCTGCAGACAGGATGGGACGCATCACTGCCCCAGCAAGGCATGCTGATTTGGCAAATCAAATATGATAAGGATAGATGGGTAAACAATCAGGTTAATGTCAATCGCGACCCTTGCGTAAGGATTTTAAGCGTACCAGACAATCCCGCTCAATACGCATGGCCCGGGGATGACCAAAAATATTGCTATATCTTGCCCTCACAAAATATCCTTGTTTCGGCAACCCAAAATAAGGTGATAGACGCAACTATTTCAAATATCACTTACGACCCCTTCATCTCGCCTTTAGTGACATTTGACTATAACAAAACGACTCAATTGACCGATGCGCCTGTCCTGAACTCTTATCCGACAGTAGAGACGGCAAGCCATAAGATTCATTTTTCCTGGTCGGAAGTGCCCGGCGCTACGGATTATATGCTGACAGTGGAACGCCGCGATGCTTCAGGAAATATGAAGACTGTGGGAGATTATAATGAGAAGCGCGTAGGCAATGTTTTATCAACTGTTGTGGACAATGTGCCTGCAAGCGTATGGGAACAAACATTCACTGCTTACGTGAGAGCTTTTAACGGAATTCCGGCATCAGCTACTTCAAATAAAGTAGTCTTCATTCCCGCTAAGATGACTGAAGACACGGCTGTAGATGAAATTGAAGTTGACGTTCCTTCCATCTTCGGAGGTGTGGGATGCATATACGCTCCCGAAGATGCAAGAGTCTTCACCCTCGGAGGCATTGAAACCGGCCGCGAGAATCTACCGGCAGGAATATATATCGTAAAAACTACCAATTCCACTGCAAAAGTGATGGTAAAATAACCAAATTTAGTTCCTTTTTAACCAAAAATTAAAAAAAGTGCCCGAAGATGTTGGTAATTATAGAGAAACTGACTATCTTTGTGGCGCTTTTTTAAACATATAGCATTATCGTGGGTAAATTTTCAGCTTTTAAAGTGCAACTTGCTCAACTTCCCGATGGTCATTTTGAGCAGGATTTTGTTTGCGACACGGAATTCTTCAAAAACATGGAGCATCCCGGCATCATATCGTCTGATGTGAAGGTGCATCTGGATTTGGAAAAGAAACATGACGCTTACGACTGCACATTCCGATGCAAGGGCATGATTGAAGTCCCATGCGACAGATGTCTTGACCCATTGCCCATTGAAATAGACGCCGATTATCACATAATCGTGAAATATGGCGAGACATTCAACGATGAGAGTGATGAGATTCTTGTCATTCCGCAGAGTAACCCCTATCTGAATGTCGCTTACATGCTATATGACACGATAGTTTTGTGCATTCCGTTGCGCCACGTGCATCCTCTCGGGAAGTGCAATCGCGCTATGGCGGCAGCCTTAAACAAGCATAAGAGCAATCAGGAAGACGGAGAAGACTCATTTGACTTTGAAGAAGTGGCTGATGCTCCCGGCGCTGAAATAGAAGCAACCGATGAATAATCCCGGATAAGCAGAGTTCTGCCATCCGACAATATAAGAATTAATAATTAAAACAGAATAAAAAAATGGCACATCCTAAACGCAGACAATCGCACACCAGAACAGCGAAACGTCGCACACACGACAAGGCTCTTATCCCAACACTTGCTATCTGCCCGAATTGCGGCGCATGGCATATCTATCACACGGTATGTGGTGAATGTGGATACTATCGCGGCAAACTCGTCATTGACAAAAATGCAGTGACTGTCTAAATTACCGCCCTTAATCCTCAACATTGAGAAGGATAGATTTCCTATAACGAATGTGAGGATTGAAAATATTTAGATTGTCTATTCCACTTCGGCTTCATGCCGCGGCGGTTATAGACAATCTTAATAATATATCAAGATTTACTTTTACTTCTCTCCCGAATAAAATCCCTCATCTTATGCAGAACGCAATTATAAGCGGAATAGCATCATACGTGCCCGACAACATTCTTGATAACGAGATGTTATCGAAAATGGTAGACACTAATGATGAATGGATCACATCTCGCGTTGGAATCAAGGAACGCAGAATCCTGAAGGAAGAAAATAAAGGCTCAAGCTTCCTCGGCATCAAGGCTGTGGAAAAATTAATTGCGGAAATCGGCATTGACCCAAACGAAATCGATTTGCTGATTTGCGNAACATCCAACCCTGATTACAGATTCCCTTCAACGGCANGCATAANCATCCATGAGACCAACCTGANGAACGCATACGGATATGATATGCAGGCTGCATGCGCCGGATTTATCGTGGCTATGCAAGCCGCCCGCGGCTATGTAGTCAGCGGACTCTATAAGAAAGTAATTGTGGTTTGTGCTGAAAAAATGTCAAGCATGACCAACTACAATGATAGGGCTACTTGCCCGCTCTTCGGTGATGCGGCGGCTGCAGTTCTTGTAGAACCTTCGAATGAAAATCTCGGAGTAATAGACGCCGAATTTCACGTAGACGGCACCGGACTTCCCCACTTGCTTATGAAAGCCGGCGGAAGCGCCCGACCTGCCTCTCACGAAACAGTGGATGCGGAAGAACATTTTGTCTATCAGGAGGGTCGTTCCGTATATAAGCATGCTGTCAGCGACATGCTCAGCTCTTCGGTCAGCGTGATGAACCGCAATAATCTGACTGTTGATAAAATTGATTGGTTTGTGCCTCATCAAGCCAACCTACGAATTATTGAAGCAGTAGGCGGAAGAATAAAAATTCCTGATGAAAAAGTGCTTGTGAATATCCAACACTACGGCAACACATCAGCAGCCTCTATCCCGTTATGTCTCGACGAGTATAAAAACAAGTTGAAGAAAGGGGATAAAATCGTAATGACCGCCTTCGGAGCCGGCTTTACTTGGGGCGCCATGTATCTAATTTGGGCTATAGATCCTAAGGANTAATNCATTTANATAATTTATAANACCCGNCGGGNGGANCAGAANATAAANCTGNTTCCANCCGCCAAGTNNTTCATTCNGGCATANACNACANTNNANNTTCTGCCCTGCTTCCNCGTTTTAACATAAAATAAATATCATATCTTATGGAAAACAATATTGAAAATCCCGGCACTCAGCATAAAGCCGGATTCGTAAATATCGTCGGCAACCCCAATGTCGGCAAATCAACGCTTATGAACGACCTCGTCGGAGAAAGAATCTCTATTATAACCAACAAGGCTCAGACTACTCGCCATAGAATTATGGGGATTGTCAATACGCCCGAATATCAAATTGTGTATTCCGATACTCCGGGTGTTTTAAAACCTAAATATCGTTTGCAAGAATCAATGCTTGAATTTTCTGAAGGAGCACTGACCGATGCAGATATCCTGCTTTACGTCACAGACGTAGTGGAAGACCCGGAGAAAAATTCCGACTTCCTCGCTCGTGTGGCAAAAGAGACAATTCCTGTTATCCTTGTTATCAATAAAGTAGACCTGCTTAAAGGAAACGAGCAATTGGAGATCCTTGTGGCTGAATGGAAAAAGCGTCTTCCGAATGCTGAAATTTTCCCAATTTCTGCCACGGAGCAATTCAATGTAGATAATCTTAAAGCACACATTGTGGAACTCCTCCCTGTGGCCCCTCCATATTTTGGAAAAGATGCTTTGACAGATAAGCCGGCAAGATTCTTCGTCACTGAAATTATCCGCGAGAAGCTCCTGCTGAATTATGATAAAGAGATACCTTACAGCACTGAAGTATTGGTGGAGAAATTCGAAGAAAAAGAGAATTCCATTCATATAATGTCTGTGATTTATGTGGAGCGCGACTCCCAGAAGGGGATAATCATCGGCAAAGGTGGAGAAAAAATTAAGAAAGTCGGAATGGAAGCACGCAAAGATATTGAGAAATTCTTCGACAAGAGCGTCTTTCTTGAAATATTCGTAAAAGTGGAGAAGGATTGGAGAAACAGAGAAAATAAACTCAAGCAATTCGGTTATATNNAATAACGATTAATANATNNTAAAATTTAANGATTTTTAAGAAGAAGNGTAATCAAACTCTNTGCTAAACANATTTTTATTTGTAACTTCANATATCCTTCCAATATTTAAAACTTATGAGCAGATTAGTAGCAATTGTGGGTAGGCCGAATGTGGGTAAATCAACATTATTCAATCGATTAACCCAGACACGTTCAGCAATTGTAGACGACACGGCGGGCACGACTCGCGACCGGCAATATGGCAAAGTCGATTGGAACGGACAGGAATTTTCAATCGTCGACACCGGTGGATGGGTCGTCAATTCAGAAGATATATTTGAAGAAGAGATTAACAAGCAGGTTGAAATAGCAATTCAAGAAGCTGATGTTATCCTCTTTGTCGTTGACGCATCAAATGGCGTTACAGATTTAGATGATAAGGTGGCAGCGATTCTTCGCCGCTCTAAAAAGCCTGTTATCCTCGTTGCCAATAAAGAAGACAAAGGGGATGCCCGCTTCAATGTGCCCGAATTCTATTCCCTCGGACTCGGCGATCCGGTAGAGGTTTCTTCAGCCAACGGGTCGGGCACCGGCGACCTTCTTGACTTGATCGTGGCAGATATGCCCGAACCTTCTGAAGATGACAAGCCGGAAGAGAATATAGCGAAATTCGCGATCGTCGGCAGACCGAACGCCGGAAAATCATCGCTCATAAATGCTTTTATCGGTGAAGAACGCCATATCGTCACCGATATTGCCGGCACTACGCGCGACTCAATATATCACCGGTATAATAAATTCGGTTTTGACTNCTATCTGGTGGACACTGCCGGAATCAGAAAGAAGCAGAAGGTGANTGAAGATATAGAATATTATNGCGTTATCCGCTCAATCCGCGCTATTGAAGCAAGTGATGTGTGCATCCTTATGATTGACGCANCCCGCGGAATTGAATCGCAAGATGGCAATATCTTCTCCTTGATTCAGAAAAATAAAAAAGGACTCGTNGTGTGTGTCAATAAATGGGANNNGATTGAAGACCGGTCACTTGAAGCACAGAAAAGATATGAAGCCGCCANTCGCGGTAAATTCGCTCCTTTCACCGACTTCCCNATTCTCTTCACCTCCGCTCTTACAAANCAGCGTATTTTCAAAGTGCTTGAGACGGCAATTCAANTTTATGAAAACAGGAAGAGAATTCTCCCCACTTCGCAATTAAACACTTATCTTCTCGAGCAGATTTCCATCACTCCCCCGCCGAGCAACAAAGGCAAATTTGTGAAGATTAAATACATCACGATGCTCAAGGATGCCATTATACCGACCTTCGTTTTCTTCTGCAATCTCCCGCAATGGGTTAAAGAACCTTATCGAAGATTCCTTGAAAATAAGATTCGCGACAAATGGGATTTCCACGGAACTCCAATTCAGATTTTTATGCGTGAAAAATAACCTTCACTGTCTGAACGTTAATATAATACAACAATTTAAAACAACAATAACAACTTAATATTTCAGAACTCTTATGGCTTTATGGTACGTTATATTCAACGGTGAGCAAGTCGGTCCGATGGAACGCACGGAACTCACCAAATATAGTCTCACACCGGACACGATGGTGTGGCGTGAAGGACTTCAGGACTGGATGCCTGCGGGTCAGATGCCCGAACTATCCGACCTTCTTTATGGTCATTCCTCCACGCAGCCCCCTCATCCCAATGCTTTCCGACAAGGATATAATGAAGGTTATCGCGAAGGCGCACAATATGGTTATAACGACAATCGCTATCCAAAATCAAAAGTTGCAGCCGGTGTGCTCGCCATCATCCTCGGAGGCCTGGGAATCCAATATTTCTATGTCGGCAAAGTAGGTGCCGGATTTTTAACAATCCTTTTGACGCTCGTCACATGCGGCGCATGGGAAATCATTACTTTCATTCAGGGAATCTTGATGCTCACAATGTCAGATGAAGAATTTAACAGAAAATATGTCTTCACCAACAAGACTTTCCCATTATTCTAATCTATTTTACTAACCTGATATCTTTATGCGATTTTATACCTCATTACGCTTTACAATGGCGTCAGTTGCTCTTGCAGGCGCATCTCTCGGAGTGTCGGCTACCGATGTCTCTGAATTTAATTTCACCCATGCCTTACCCGGCATTGAAGCTGCTCCTGCCTTCGGATTCGGCAAAAGCGATGTCGAATATGACGTGGCTATGAAAATTCAAGAACCTTCACTGGTAGGATATGAAATTCTCGGAATCACTGTTCCAATCCCTTCCACGGGTGGCGAATGTAGACCCGATGGAGTCATCTGGCTTTCTGAAGAGCTCTCTTTAATGAATAAAAAATTCTATCCTGACACAGATATTGCCGATGGCACAATCACGAATTATGGCACCTCGGAAAATCCTGATTACCAACTCAGAGCTACTTTTGAAGAGCCTTATACCATAACTTCCGACGGTATCTTTGTCGGTTATTCCATTACAGTCAAAAGTCTTGAAAGCAATTCAAAGAAATATCCTGTGACAGGAGTTTCCAACCCGGGAGCTCCCGGCTCACTTTGGATTCATTGCCCGGCGGCGGCAGGCTCAAATGCCAAATATGCGGAGTGGGGCGACCGCTATGCCGATTCAGGAATCTCCTCGGCGATGATTGTGCATCTACGCGGTCCACGCGGTCTGTTCAACGCAACAGTTGACTCTCAGCAGCTTGTGTGTGTCGAGACCGGGAAGACAGCTCCGCTGAATGTCTCCATCGTGAATTACGGTGCAAAATCCATCAACAATATTGATTATACTCTATATAACCCTGCCGGAGAGGTTACGGCATCCGGAAATCTCGTGCTTCCCACAGAGATTCCCGCCTATTTCGGTTATAAGGGTGCGGCTTCTGTCAATATTCCCTCCGCAAACTCAAACGCGGACGAAATCATGACTCTTTCTATCGATAAGATTAATGGCGAAGCCAATGAAAACGTTGCTCCTACAACTGATTTCCGTCTTGTTACCCGAAATCAATTGCCTGTGCGTCGCCCGCTTATAGAAGAATATACAGGTCTATGGTGTGGATATTGCCCCGAAGCATACGTTAAGACCCATCAACTCTGCGACATTTATCCTGATGATGCCATAGTTTTGGCTTATCATTGCAATGACTGCCTGCAGACTGTTTCCGTAGAAAATCTCCCGTTCATCCGCGTTAATGCCCCATCACTTCAAATCGACCGCATCCTTCCCGTATATGACTTTGAAAATCTCCAGTCAATGTGGGAAGAACGTAGAATCGTAAATTGTCCTGCCGACATANCTGTCGACCTCTTCTGGAAAGATGAAAACAAGACGGTCCTCGTGCCTCGCGCANATGTNNCATTTNCCTTCACGGAGCCTGAGGCGAAATATAAAATAGGCTATGCCCTCGTGGAAGACAACATGTCTGACGAATCATGGTCGCAAAAAAATTATAACTTCGCATGGGAAGGAAAAGAGGGTCCCTACTGGGATATATTTAAGGATTCTCCATCCGTTCACGGCTTACGCTACGATGAGGTCATGCTTGCCATCCCGGAAACATACGGATTTGAAGACTCATTGCCAGAAACTCCGGAACCGGATAAAAATTATTCGCACGAAATTGAAATGAATCCATCCGAGGCGCTCAACAATTATTCCGGGGGCTCAAATTTCGGCAACCCCGTAATGAGAAATAGAGATAATCTGCGCGTCGTGGCTTATCTGGTTAACCCCGAAACCCACGAAGTATATAATGCAGCAACTTCCTGCTATGCATCGGAAGCCAAAATGTATGGTGCTTCAGGCATCTATTCTGTTGCAGAGCACGATGAAGAAGTGATTTTGACCGAATATTTCACCCTTTCCGGACTTAAAGTTAATCAAGCACCAATTGGCGACCCTTATATCATTATCAATCACTATAAAAACGGAGAAACCAAGAGTGCAAAAATTTTGCAGCCAATGCAATAATTTGGCAGTCAAAGGGTGTTTGTTAAGAATATTTAATATCGAAAAAGCCAATTTAATTTCCGAATTATTAGGATTTTAAGGCTTGTTGATGTAATTTTGTATTGAAGTCATGAATGTATTAAAAAATACATTCATTTGACTTCAATATATTTTTTTTGATAATAATTAAAATCTATATTGAAATGGCAAAGAAAAAATCAGTACCCAAAAATGTCGCTGTTCGCATCAGTGATATGGCAGAAAAGAAAAAAGCCCTTGACGTGACGATGGNNCANCTGGAGAAAGATNTCGGCTCGGGGGCAATAATGCGTCTCGGNGATGATAAAGTGCAAGACGTGGAATCCATCTCCACGGGCTCAATCGGTCTGGACAACGCATTGNGCATAGGAGGTGTTCCTCGCGGCAGAATCACAGAGATTTTCGGTNCGGAAGNCTNAGGTAAGACAACTCTTGCCATTCACATCATAGCGGAGGCNCAAAAACAAGNAGGCNTNTGCGCAATTATAGACGCCGAGCACGCCTTCGACCGTTTTTATGCTGAAAAACTCGGTGTTGATGTGAATAACCTTTGGATAGCCCAGCCGGATAATGGCGAGCAGGCTCTTGACATTGCCGAACAATTGATTAATTCCGGAGCTATTGACGTTCTGGTGATTGACTCTGTAGCGGCTCTCACTCCGAAAGCTGAGATTGAAGGGGAAATGGGCGATAAAAATGTGGGCTTGCACGCACGCCTGATGAGTCAGGCAATGAGAAAACTGACCGGCACCATCTCACGCACACGCACCTGCTGCATCTTTATCAATCAGATTCGCGAAAAAATTGGTGTCATGTTCGGAAGTCCGGAGACCACAACCGGGGGCAACGCCCTGAAATTCTATTCTTCAGTCAGAATTGATATCCGTCCGGGCACCTTTATCAAGGACGGTGACGCTGCTGTCGGCAGACTCGTGAAGGTGAAAGTTGTGAAGAATAAGGTGGCTCCCCCCTTCAAAAAAGCTGAATTCGACATTATGTTCGGCGAAGGTATATCTCGCTCCGGAGAAATTCTGGACATGGCAGTCGACATGGGAATCGTCAAGAAATCCGGCGCATGGTTTTCATATAATGGCTCGAAGCTCGGTCAAGGTCGCGATGCCGTGAAGAGAGTGATAGAAGACAATGTGGAATTAATGGACGAATTAGATAAACTCGTTCGCCAACGCCTTGCAGATGAAAGAAAAAACAAAGCCAATGCAGCTCCTTCAAATCCNTTCTTGCCGGGCANAGAGACAACACGCAGCGATGTTGATGAANACCCTGTATNTCCCGAAGAAGATTCACGCGAATATGAGGGAGCCGAAGAAGAAGATCTTTTCGGAGATGACTTCGGCGTTGACATTGAAGAGCCCTAAAATTATGTATAATTGCCGTAGTGGGAAATCCCTTTACGNCTTTTTTAATTTATTAATACCCATTTAACAAGTATAACTTACGAAAAAGTTAAACTGTTGGAAGTAAAATAATAAGTTATATAATATTTATTAGAGAGAGTTGTGTTTTTATAAAACTTTAAATCCACTATGAACAATAACCGACCAACGACAGCTTCTGCCTCACCAAACCAAGGCAAAGCGGTTGAATCCGATACAAAATCTTCCAAAAAAGGACGTCTTGTCGGAAACCTGTCAATGTTTGTGGCTAAAACATTTTCGGGTCTCAATGAAAATGCTTTGAAATATCTTCTGCCGACATGGATGAATGCCTTTACAGGCGTCGTGCTTCGTCTCGGGTTCGGCTCAATTTTCTTCTGGGTTGCCGGATGGATTAATCCGAGCAAAACGGAGAAAACATCCAACCGAGACCGATTATTGCTTCTTCTCACAGGTATAATCTGCGTGTTCGGCTATATGTACACGCTGTTGATGGGTTTGACCTATACGACCCCTATCTCTTCATCCATCTTCATTGCGTTGCAGGGAACGGTAGTCTATATAATCTGCCTCTTTCTCCATACCGACCGCCTTTCTTTCGGAAGGCTAATTGGAATCATTCTGGGCATTGCAGGGGCTCTGGTATGCATATTGACCCAGAAACACAGCGAAGTGGCATCGAACCCGCTTCTCGGAAACATTTATTGCTTTATCTCGACATTCCTTTTCAGTGCATATCTTGTCATTGAAAAAAGATTCCTCAAGCGTCTGAGCAACGCGACTGTTAGCAAATATACCTTCTCGGGTGGATGCCTGGCAGCCATCGTTGCCGTCTTGATTTCCGGCAATTGGTTCGCCCCGGTGCTTACTCACGGAATATTCTCAACTCCGTTTCTCGTATTGGCTTTCGTTCTCGTGTTCCCGTCATCCATCAGTTATCTGCTCACCGATATTGCCCTCAAGCGTTTGCCTGCTACTGTAGTCGGGCTTTATGCAAACTGGATTCTCATTGTCGCAGCTATCGTGAGTTACGCCTTAGGTCAGGATAAATTCTCATGGTGGCAACTTCTTTCGATTTTGCTCATCATCGGAAGTGTGTTCCTTGTTGAGAGCGCAGAGGCAAAAGACCAATCTGCAAAGGCAGAAGACCGCACAGTTCAGCCGGAAGGTTCAGAAAAGTAACGCCTTACATAAGAGGAGAGGATGTCTGACTTTGATTATCAGGCATCCTCTCCTCTTATTACTTTAGTTATGATTTTCTACTTCAAAACCGGTGGGATTCTTATTTCAATTTTGCTTGAATGGCAGCCGATTCCTTTTCATAACCAGGCTTGTTCAACAAAGCAAACATATTCTTTTTATATGCTTCTACACCGGGCTGGTTAAAAGGATTCACCCCTAAAATATAACCGCTGATTCCGCAAGCCTTTTCAAAGAAATAAATCAATTCACCGAGCACATACTCATCGAGTTTCTCAATTTCAATGCGCATGTTGGGCACACCCCCTTCTACATGAGCGATTTTAGTGCCCAGCTCCGCCATCTTGTTGACCTCATCTACATTTTTCCCTGCTAAGTAATTGATGCCGTCAAGATTCGCTGCATTTTCCGGCACGCGCACACTCACAGCGGGCTTCTTCACGGAAATTACGGTTTCAAAGATGGTGCGTTCGCCCTCCTGAATCCATTGACCCATTGAGTGCAAGTCAGTAGTGTTATCAACTGATGCCGGGAAGATTCCTTTGTTTTCTTTCCCTTCACTTTCACCATAAAGTTGCTTCCACCATTCTGCGAAATAATGCAATTTGGGATTGTAGTTAACAAGAAGTTCTATCTTCTTGCCGTTTTCATAAAGTGCATTCCTCATTCTGGCGTATACCTCGGCAATATTGTCGGGACCCGGATGAGCGGTAGCTTTCTCCATATCGGTTGCGCCTGCGATGAGTTTTGAAATATCGTGACCTGCCACTGCTATGGGCAAGAGTCCTACGGGGGTCAGGACTGAGAAACGGCCGCCGACATTATCGGGAATTACGTAAGTTTCATAACCTTCTTCAGTAGCCATCGTGCGGAGAGCGCCCTTCTGAGCATCTGTAATGGCAACTATTAAATCTTTAGCTGCATCCTTGCCCGCTTGATTTTCGAGCATATCCTTGAGGATACGGAAAGCGATAGCCGGCTCGGTAGTGGTGCCCGACTTGGAGATAACGATAATACCGAACTTCTTTCCTTCGAGAAGTTTTTGGAGTTCCGCCAAATATTCTTCGCCGATATTCTGACCTGCATACAACACTTTGGGGCTCTTCGGAGCCGGTGCGTAATAATCGGCAAAACTGTCGCTCAAAGCTGTGATGACAGCCTTTGCACCCAGATATGAACCGCCAATGCCGATGCAGACAACATAATCGCATGCATTGCGAAGACGTTCGGCGGTAGCGTTAATTTTGTTGATTAATTCTTGTGATGTTTCTGAGGGGAGTTTCACCCAACCGATAAAATCGGAACCGGCACCTGTGCCGTTGTCGAGTTTAGTAATTGCCTCTACTGCTTTGGGTTGATTAGCTTCATACTGCTTCTCTGCAAAATAGAGAGCATCTTGAATGTTTAGTTGAACTGAATTCATTTTTACCTATGATTTTTATATGTTTTCTTCCTAATTCCTGATTCTCAATTCCTAATTAAAACAATAATTCCCCTCTTAAAGTTGCAACTCCTTACGAAAATAANACACCAACCNAACCCNCGACAGACGCTACGNGAAAAGGTGGTCTCNATCAACAAAAAGTGTCGGTAATCCTGTCAATAGCGCGTCGCGCCGTAGCCCCCTCATAAAGAATGGAATACACACAATCTAAAATCGGCATATTCACCTTAACTCCGTTTTCGTTGATGTCATGGATACATTTAGTGCCATAATAACCTTCAGCCACCATCGACATCTCCATCATGGCAGCCTTGACACTATAACCCTTACCAATCATCGAGCCGAAATTATGATTTCGCGAAAATTTACTGTAAGCCGTAACGAGTAAGTCGCCGAGATATGCCGAGCGGTCTATATCCCTGTCGGGCATGGGGGAAATGGCATCCACAAAGCGCCGCATCTCCCTGATGGCATTGCAAACCAACATCGCCATGAAATTGTCGCCGGCTTTCATGCCGTTGACAATTCCGCCCGCAATTGCATATACATTCTTCAATACAGCCCCATATTCTATGCCGGAGACATCTGAAGAGATAATGGTTTTCAACTTTCCTCCTGCAATCAGAGAAGCGAACTGACGCGCAAATTCTGTCTCATGACACCCTATGGTGAGATAGCTCAGGCGCTCCAATGCCACCTCCTCGGCATGACACGGACCCCCTATCACCATCAATTGCTCATCCTTACATCCGAACCGGGACGCAAAATAATCAGTTACTATCATGTTGACATCGGGCACGATACCCTTCACTGCCGATACTATAAATTTATCGGAAATATCACACTCAATTCCGTCTGCAATCCCTTTGAAATAAGGCGAGGGTACAGCTACGACCAAAGTGTCAGCCATGCCACACGCCTCATTGATATCTGAAGTGAAATCTATACGCTCTATGTCGAAACTCACGTCTGACAGATACACCGGATTATGGCGATAACGAATAAAATCGTCAATACGGTCCTGGCGATGCATATACCAGGTAATCCTGTCGCAATTACGCATCAGAAGTTTTGCCAATGCCGTAGCCCAACTTCCTCCGCCTATCACCGCTACCCTGCCAAGTTCGTATTCTGCCATAACGATTTAATGTTTTTATGCTTCTGTATCTTCTTCCTCCTCTTTTGATTTGCGCACTTCGGGACGCATCTGCGGAAACAACAATACCTCCTGAATCGTAGACTGACCGGTCAGAAGCATTGCGAGTCTGTCCATGCCGATGCCCATNCCGGAAGTCGGAGGCATGCCATNTTCCAAGGCTCTGATGAAGTCCGCATCGATAATCATGGCTTCANCATCTCCCTTGTCGGCAAGACGCATCTGNTCCACANANCTCTCGTATTGGTCAATCGGGTCATTCAACTCGGAATAAGCATTGGCAAGTTCCTTGCCGTTGACCATAAGCTCAAAACGCTCCGTCAGCTCCGGATTGTCCCGATGACGCTTCGTAAGCGGCGACATTTCAATAGGATAATCTATAATGAAGGTCGGCTGAATGAAAGTGCCTTCACATTTTTCTCCGAAAATTTCATCTATCAGTTTCCCTTTACCCATTGAATCTTCCACTTCAATGCCATTTTCCTTGCAAAATGCGCGTAACTCATCTTCACTCTTGCCGGTGATGTCAAACCCGGTGGCGTCAAGAATGGCTTGTGTCATCGTGATTCTCGGATAAGGCGCTTTGAAATCAATCTCTTTATCGCCTATCATAACTTTGGTGGAGCCGTTGACATCGAGAGCTATTTTTTCGAGCATCTTCTCGGTGAAACTCATCATCCAGTTATAATCCTTATAGGGCACATAGATTTCCATGCAGGTAAATTCCGGATTATGAGTGCGGTCCATCCCTTCATTGCGGAAATTGCGTGAAAATTCATATACTCCGTCAAATCCCCCTACTATAAGACGCTTAAGGTATAATTCATTTGCAATTCGGAGATACAACGGGATATCCAGAGCATTATGATGGGTGATAAACGGGCGCGCGGCTGCTCCGCCGGGAATGGATTGCAACACCGGAGTGTCAACTTCCAGATAGCCGTGAGAATTGAAATATTCTCTCATGGAGTTAAACATCTTGGTGCGTTTGATAAAAATATCCTTTACACCTTTATTGACCACCAAATCCACATATCTGCGGCGATAACGCTGCTCCGGGTCGGTGAACGCATCGTATGCCTTGCCGTCTTTCATCTTCACGATGGGGAGCGGACGGAGACTCTTGCCCAGGAATGTAATCTTCTCGGCATGAATGGTGATTTCGCCCATTTGAGTGCGGAAAACATAACCTTCGACACCGATAAAATCACCTATATCAAGAAGTTTTTTGAAAACCACATTGTAAAAATCTTTATCCTCACCGGGGCAGATATCATCGCGGCTGACATAGACCTGAATACGCCCTTCGCCATCCTGAAGTTCCATAAAGGATGCCTTGCCCATTATGCGGCGGCTCATTATGCGACCTGCCACTCTCACCTGACGAAGCGGAGTCTGCTCGTCAGAAAAATTTTCTTTTATTTCAACTGTCTTTCCGGTTACCTCATATTCTGCTGCCGGAAAAGGATTTATTCCACGTTCACGAAGCGCCTCCATCGAGCGTCGGCGCACTATTTCTTGTTCGCTTAATTCTTGATTATTTGCCATAACTGAAAATTTCCCTAAAATTACAAAAAAATCCTCAAAAAGCCTAATTCTGAACCTGAATGGCTGATTATCTTCCCTTTTTCTCCAATTCGCGGGTGATTTCTATAAATTCTTCCACCCCCAATCGCTCCGGGCGCAGCGACATCAATTCAGTCTGCAAATACGGATGACCGGAGCCAAACATACCATGCAACGAGTTGCGGAGAGTCTTTCGGCGCTGCCCGAAAGCTGTCTTTACAACGCGCTTGAACTGGTCTTCATCAACGCCCAATGACACACGTGAATTGCGGGTCAGTCGCAAAACTCCGCTCATCACTTTCGGAGGAGGTGAGAAAACACCCGGCGGAACACTGAATAAATACTTGCAATCATACCACGCCTGAAGCAAAACAGATAAAATTCCATATACTTTTGAGCCTGGCGACGCGCAAATTCTCTCAGCGACCTCTTTCTGCAACATTCCGCTCACAACCGGTATTTTCTCTTTATATTCCAATACCTTAAAGAAAATTTGAGAAGATATATTATAGGGATAATTCCCAATCAAAATCATCTCCCCACTTACGATTTCATCCAAATTCAATTTGAGAAAATCTCCCTCAATCACTTTCAAATCGGGCATCTCGCCATGCAGATAATCCACACTCTCGGAGTCCAGTTCGATAGCGGTCACGCTGCGACCCGCAGTCACCAAAAAATTAGTCAATACCCCCATACCGGGACCAATCTCCACCACCGGCAGACTCCCCCATTCTTTTGCTTTCTTCTCATCTTCGGGAAGTGNCNTTTNCAATTNGNAAGATTCAATNGNGGAAGCGATGCNTGAAGCAACACTCAAATCGCNCAGGAAGTGCTGTCCCAGACTCTTTTTGGCTTTGACTTTCTCACTCATAACAATTACTTGAAATTTACTTCAGAGCATCCTCATTCACAGTGACCGCAATGGTCTTTTCCAGAAAATAGGGCTCAGAAACGTAGNTGAAGCCATCGTAAATTTGATTCGTATCCCAGGAGTTTTTAACCTTATAATATCTGTTCCCTTCCTGATCTTGCGCATATCCGATGATGACCATGCCATGATCATCGGTAGTTTCGAGATTATCAAAAGTGCGCTGACGATCCTCCTGAGTGATCTTGCGCTCTTTTACGGGACCCGCCACTTTGTTCTTTTCTTTTTCCCGGTCAGCATCGGAAAGTTTTGTCCAGCGTGCCAATTCCGAGCCGTCCATATCCTCTTCGGTGCGCTCCTCGGGAAGAACAGCCCAACCTTCATACCATTTGAAAGTAGGCTCGGAAACATCGGCTGCCCAATTCACGGTGAAACCCTTTTCCAAAGCCTTGNCGANAATATTTTTCATTTCNNNCATCGGAACATTCTTGCNCGTAGCCCAACGCCAATTANCNGGAATTTCCAATATNAACTCCTCGCCGAAAGGATGNTGCGTATAGCTGGTGTAAGATTTGAATTTCTTCGCATCCAATCCTAAATATTTAGCAAACTCCTGCGGAGTGTATTTCTTTCCCTTATATTCAAAAGTCTCGGGCACTTTCCCTAAATACGCATCCAAAATAGCCTCATACCCCTTCAGCCAGGCTGTAGACAAATGCTTGTTGGGATTCTTCAAAATAGCATCCAGATAGGCTTTCAACGCGCCCGCCATTTCATAATGTGCATGTTTCTTTTCGCCATAATTCAAGCCGGCATATGCCTCTTCGGGCACCATACCATAATTGTCCAGGCAATATAGCACATCGTATGCGCCACCACCTTGCGCGAAATTGATTTTACCATCCATTCGCACATATTTCTTCGCCTTATCCAGATAACTCATGCGAGCGACATACATTTCCGAGAGGTCGACCTCCTCACCCTTTCTACGCAACACATCCTCCTCCAATTGGGAGACGCCTGAGAATGCCCAGCAAGTGCCTGACTTGTTCTGGTCCNTCACGGGANTGGTNGGATTAATCTTGACATCCGTGAATACGAAACCCACGNAATCAGACTTTTCTTCCGTANCCTCGTCATCGGCAAGCNGAGAAGGCGATACAAGATAATCAGTTTTACTCATGTAAGAAGCGAAGCCTGTGAGGGCGCAGCTAAGAAGAGAAAGAGAAATCAAACGCGCGAAATGAATCATAGTCAATAAAAATTAGAAATAAGGTAAATAAAATAAAAAAGCGGCAGATTATTGAAATCCACCGCTAAAATAACAAAAAATCAGCAAAAAATCAACCCTCCCTCATTAAGAGCCACGCGGAGCGCGTCGAGGAATGGCTCGGAGCGGTCGCAATAAATTTTATCCTGCCGGCGCGCATAGCGCGTCGAATATATTAGGCACGTTTGAGATAATCAATTCTTAATTCTAACGCGCGTGTTTGGTGGCGTGCTCGCTTAGCGAAGCGGTGAGCCTAATTCTTAATTTTTAATTAATTTGCGTATGCAATCCGCTATATACGCCACATCCTCATCGCTTACCCACGGACCTGCCGGCAGGCATATCCCCTGCGCAAACAACTCCTCACTGACCCCATTGACATACGCCGGCGATTCGCGATATACCGGCTGCCTGTGCATCGGCTTCCACAGANGNCTTGCCTCCACATTCGCCTNGTCAAGNCCCATGCGCAATGCCTCCACATTCGCGTTCGGCTGGCAATCCGTCGTGGCTATCTTCGCCGCGTGTATCACACCGGCTGCACCTCCTACGGCTCCCTTTATCACCTCCTTATAGGCATTCTCCTCCCCTTCTACGTGAACTGCAGGGTCAAGAACTGCCGTGCAGAGCCAATAGTTGGAATCAAACTCAGGTCCCGGAGCGCANTGCATCTTNANCCCTTTAACATCCTTCAGCAATTCGCAATACAGCGCCTGAACATGCTTGTGATGAGCGATATGTTCCTCAAGNACCGTCATCTGTCCCCTNCCGATNCCNGCGCAGATATTCGACATGCGGTAATTATAACCTATCACCTCATGNTGATAATANGGATANGACTCGCGCGCNTGNGTGGCATACCACATNATNTCGCGCTTCNGCTCCTCATCTCCGCATATCAACGCCCCTCCGCCCGAGGTTGTAATCATCTTATTGCCATTAAAGGAAAGCACGCCATATCGTCCGAAAGTCCCCAGCACCTGTCCGCCATAGCGCGAACCGAAGCCTTCGGCGGCATCTTCTATGACCGGTATGCCATATTTCTCCGACACCTCCATAATCTCTTTTATCCTGTAGGGCATCCCGTATAGGGCGACCGGAATTATTGCCTTCGGCTTGCGACCTGTGATGCGGATACGCTCGGCGATTGCACGGTCAAGAAGTTCGGGATCCATATTCCAGGTTTCGCGTTCGGAATCAACGAATACAGGGGTGGCTCCGAGGTAACGC
>WFLX010112171.1_pt1 | contig 19597 bp, 15 predicted proteins | sample 4967041 | NCBI WGS metagenome assembly WFLX01 (sample SAMN12857096, study PRJNA449069) | gut metagenome | isolation source: stool from male and female vole | host: Microtus ochrogaster | place: USA:Florida | collected 2017
AGTAATCAAATAACTTGGTCGGCGAAATGCAAAAAAACCTCGCGATTTCAGGAATCGAGAATTGACGGGAGGCCAAAAGTTCCGAATCATTCGGGTCAACTGAAATCTTTTCGAAACGCATACCACCCTCCAAAACAGCCACGGAATTTTGATTTTCACCTGAATGAGCACGCACCCACGATTCCTTCAGCTCCTTGCGCTGTTGGTCAGTTAATCTCGTATCAGTCATTAAGATACCTCCGACCGACGCCCCTCTTTGGAAAAATCCGCGGGCATAGTTGTTTTCATCGTGGGCCAAACCTAAAGATTCTCTCGCGAACGATAAAGTCGATTGACCACTTACGCCATCGCTGGTATAATTCAGAATCGTGATTAAGTCCGATGCCTTGACAATCCCGTTTATCCCAACGACCTGATATGTAACTGGCTCGTTGAGATACTTCGGCGGAACTACTGATACCCACTCGTAAGGAACGAAATGGAGCGCAAGAGGTTGACCTTGTGTGCTCCGTTCTACGTAAGCATAGCCAGCACCACGGAGAAGAGCGGAACGGATGAGCAACTCGATAAGGGTCTGGCGGGTCATTCGACAATTCGGTTCACATTCGATGACATGACAAAGAGGATGCTCGCTCGCCTTGATGAGAAACCCCCTTGAATCGACTCGGTAAGGGGCCATGGGAAGTGAAGCAACGCCCCGTGAAATCATTTCGACCGCACAGTAGACCGCGGATAATTTCATAGCCTGGTCGTTATTGTATGTCGAACCGCTGTAATAGCCCAGGCCGAACGGGGCGGCCGACTGGGAGGCTGTCTTTTTCTTTCGGACCTCAAGCCCGAACAATGTCGTCAAAAAATTCATATATATTTGGATATCCTTATATATATAAAGAGTGCATACGGAAAAGGCCACCACTCGGGCAGCCCTTACCATAGACAAAGTCAAAAATGAGTTTCAACTCACGCACCCACGAGAGATGCGACTAAACAAAAATGAGAATCAAAAAACACTATACATTTCAATTCACGCACCCGCGAGAGGTGCGACTCAAAAACACTAACCTTATTACAAAGATAGCACTTTTTTCGCACTTATCCAAACTTATCTCAAGTATTTAGATGCTGGTAACACCTCCGCCGTAGCGAGGAACGTCGAGCCATGTGCAAAGGGCAATGATTTGGGCGACAACACCGTCGATTTTCTGCTCGTAATTCTCCTTGGTGATTTTGATATTCTCATTCCAGTCGAATTTTGGCACACAATTCCGATAACAAAAGAGCGTCACCTCAGAGTTGTCAATGACAATGGAGCCATCGTCCTTGCGTATCAATCTTTCGAGCTCCTTGGTCGGTCTATTCAGATTCGCCATCGACTGGGAAATCGGTATCGTGTTTAACCCGTTTTCCACACAAGATATAAGGAATTGGCTGGCGTTCCATGGGTCAACTCCAATCTTTAAGATGACAAACTTTTGGCTTATCTTCATTAAGTCATTGAGTATCAAATCGTAATCCGTCACATTGCCGTTCATGATAGTCAATTGTCCTGTGCGCTGCCAATATTTGTATAATTCTNGGTTTGNCGATTCCACAAGAGCGNAAGCGGGCAAATAATATCGATTCTTGAAATAGACAGTCGGGTCCCCGTCCTGCTGTATGAGTAGGGATACACATGCAAGGTCATTGGTGGAAGCCAAATCCACACNCCCTATCACNGTGGTCGTAGCTGGGTCAAAATCATCTAACGATACTGGAGCCATCGCATTCAGGACATAGTTGTCTGGAATCCAAATCGACGAGGTGCTGAGCCATTCACCTAAATTTTTAGTTCTCACGGAAACCTCCTCAGTGGGGTTGTTTTTCGCGGACTGCACCATCTCGCGGAGATACTTATACGTTGTGGTGTTGCCGAGATTCGGATTTGATTTCTGCCAGACATTTTCATCGGTCCAGTCATCCCCAGTGTCGAGGCCAAAAATCATTGAAAACTGGCTGTCATCCTCCTTGACCCCTCGGAGTACCTCTTCACATGTCTGACGCAGCTTGTAACATGGGAGGGACTTGTCGAAGCCAGCCGAGGTTATTGTAAGGAGCATCGGATTCCTGCGCATACCCATACTGGACTTTATAATGTCCCTCATTCCAGTCGTTTTTGCACTATGGAACTCGTCGATAATTCCAACTGAGGCGTTGAACCCATCTTTTCCACTTGCATCGGCTGAAAAGACATTTATCCTTGACGCATTGGTCTTTAAGTCCACGCTGGAACGGTAGACCTTCAGGTCTTTCCCTTTTGAATCGAGCTGTCGGCAATACTGCTGGATGAAATCAAAGCAAATTTTTGCCTGCTCAAAATTGTTGGCCGCTATGTCGATTTCTGCACCGTCCTCACCATCCGCGATGAAGTAATACATGGCGAGTGCGGCAATGAGGGCGGTGTTGTGTGTGACCGAGAATCTCCTGCCAAATAAATAGAGATGGTCCTCGTTGTCAACCGTTATGCAACGGACGGGGACGCTCTCCACGGGGACGATGTCAACAATGGACTTGTAATCCATCCTCTTGTTGAGGTGCTCCTTGAGTCTGTTGAATTTCCTTGGCAGTGTGAAGCACGGGCGTTGCTGGTCGGTGTAAAACTGCACCCTCGCGACTGGATTGCATGCCTTGCCGTTAAGTGTCGGGATTTTTGTGACCCTGCTGTACGTGATACCGAGGGAGGAGAGAATCTCACACATCCCGTCCGCGACCCTCTCGTTTCTTTGTGTGAACTCACATTGTCCCCTTTCGCAGACGTATCCGTCACAATCCATGAACCCCTGAAGCAACTCCCATCTCTGACGTGTACCTGCCCTTAGATATATCTCGGGGATGTGCTTGTCATGGAGCACCTCAGCGGATTTGAGGGCGTNACGCNGCTTNGAGTTGTTTNTACCCACGTCNCCAGNNTAACTCATCNCGACGGNNCTCTCGTCCTNGTAGTNCNTTGCCTTGGNTGNTNNGNAGATGTCGCTTACCCTGTCATATATCTGTAAATCGAAGTCGCCACAAGTCATGCAAGGTTTATGAAGACTCCCGTCTGCGAGCCAGCATCCGAGGGTATAGGGGTCAACTGGGAGGTCTATGTCATCGGATTGGGTCGGCTTGTTGACGGGAATCCTGCAAAGGTATTCAGTCCCCTTTCCGTCACTCCGAACGCGCTTCCATTTGGAGTTGTAAATCTCTTCCGTGGTCTGCACATAAGGCTCCTTTTTATGCCTGCGGGAGATGAGCCAGTTGTGTTCCGCGTCTGCCGTCACCTCCTCCCCGTCCGAGAATCTGACCTTATAGCACTTGTGTCCGCGCATGACCTCGGTGGCAAAGGTGACTCTCGTCGGCTTTCCATCCGCTCCCCAGACATAATCACCTACCTGCAGGTCCCCCATGGTGGTCCATCCGTCGGGAGTGGGGATAGGTGTGTCGAGTGCCAGGGCCTTGCCTCCCTTCCTCGCCATCTCGATATAAGCGGAAGTAAAACGGCGGTCCCCCGATTCTTTCCAGTACCATCCCGTCAAGTTGGCGACAATAAAGGACTGGAACGGGGAGAGCTTGAAGTTCTTTCCCGAGCTCTCGCCCTTGAAATGCTTCAGGATGCCGATGAAGTCTATCGCTCTCTTTGCGGTCCGTGGCCTGAACTCCAAATCGTCACGTTCCAGGTCATTCAAAAACCTCCTGCATGATAGGATTACGTTTTCACAAGCGACAATCCTGTTGTTTACCACGTCATTGGCATATTGCCAGTAAAGAGTTTTTTCTATGTTTTCCAATAAATCAAATTATTACTCATATATAAAGAGTAAGTAAGGCCAACAAACGACTTTGCTGACCTTGCTTGCGTGAATGAATTTGATTTATTGTGCTGGTTTAGACCTCTTCCTTGGCTGATTTCAGGAACTCGGCGAGCGGGGAATCCTCGACCATGGTGTCGAGCTCCTTCAACTTCTGCCTGCTTCTGAGAGTGCCACCATATTCTCCGATGATTGCCAAAATCGTCTTCTCGCTGTCCCTCGCAATCTTGAAAGCTGGATGGATTGACTTGTTTTGCCTATCAGAGATAAAGATTAGACCCTCGTCTTTGAGAATCTGATTCGCTTCCATATAGGTGTTGCATGCCTGCGCGAGGATATATAGGGCCGCATTGTCTATCTTGTCAAGCCGTTCCTTGGCTTTCAAGTCGTTGATTATCGCCTTGATAAACCTTTCGGTTTCTGGTGCCAGCGACTCGGGAAGCATCATCGTATTTTTGCTCTTTTTGCTCATGGTTGTGTGTTACTTATCCATATATAAAGAGTCCTTGACTGGATTCCACCGATTGAGGGCTTTCAGTCGGCCGATTATCTCGCTTATGGTGCGCGTTCCTTGGAGTGCTCCGTGATGGCATTCTCGATGATGGAATTTGCATAAGGATAGAAGCTCATTCGGCTGGAACGCGAGCAAATCCCTTTCCTCCTTATTCCCCCCATTTTGAAAACTGTTGACATGGTGAACCTCCTGCGCTGGCCTTATTTGCCCTTGCATTTCGCAAATCTCGCACAAAGGATGCGCCCTCATGTGCTCATCCCTTAAAGTTTTCCAGCGTCTGTCATTGTAGACCTTCATCAAAGTCTTGTTGTCAAGATTCGAAGATGGATTCCTGCGCCTTGTCCTGGTCCTGTTTAGTTTCGGTATGGTCGGCATTGTGTTGTTCTGTTTTATAGGATGGATTGAAGTTCTCCGCCACGGACTTTTTCATGGCACCCATAATTACCCTCACCCTCGTTATGGGGATTTGGTATTCTTTCGAAATCTTGGTGTATGACTTCAGTGTCCCTCTAACTTTGTGGTCGTAGTAATCGAAATANATGTCGNNGTTTTNCTTGCCGAAGTTCTCNGCCAGAANCGATGATNTTGCCTGGTACCTGTCATGTGCGCGNTCCTCCCTCAGTGCCCTGCACTCGATTTCCNCGTCGGTTTCGTCTATCGAGTCATGTGCGGTGACATAAAGATGGTAGTCGATGGGCTCGTCGCGCAATGTGCGTTCCTTTTCATGGCGTGAAAATTCCATGTACTTGAACTTGCCAGCGATGAAAATATACTTCTTGAAATCGTCTATTCGGTTCTTGCCGACCGTTATGGAATCGTATATTTTCAAGATTACCTCAGAGAAGACCTCGTCGGGGCATACGCCTGGGGTCTTGGTCTGGTTCCGCCTCATCGACTTTATTAACTTGTCGCGGTTCTCGGCGGCATATTCCAAAAAGTCCTTGCCGTGCTTTTTGTAATCGAAATTGTCTGTGTCGTTCACTATCTATGATGTTTTCCTAATCATAAATAGTGTGTTACTTTCAGTTTTTCAAATCGGATATAAAAGAGAAAAGGACACCGTTTCCGATGTCCCTCTCTTCTGGTCGCTTGGTGTATTACCTTATTAGTCCCTGAAAAGTTCTATATGCCAAAGTTCATCTTCCCATACATCTATTTGTTTAGAAAGTTCCTCATATTCTTTTGTACGGCTGAATCGCGGTCCGAAATAGAGGTCGGCGAAGTGCTCGGGGTCGGAGTCCCTTGCCCTGACTGCTTCCTCCATGGCACTGAGGAAAATTTCAGTGATGTCGAGTTCATACGCATTATCCCGATAGCCGCACGCCCAGCCGCCTTTCCATCCTTCATCGAGGTAATAGTTGGGTTCCTTACTGAAATAGGTGCGGAGTGCTTCCTTGACATCGAGGTTTGGCTCCTGGTCGAGCTTCTTGATGAAATCGGCCAGTATGTCGGCCACTACGAAATCATCGTAGGAAGGGCTGTAATTGGTGTGGTCAATGAGACCTTCGTCGGTCAGCTTCGTACGATAGTCTGCATCAAGCAAATCGGCGACTATACGCAAACTTCCGTCGCCCACATCTTTTGTAATTGAATCCTTGGCGAGGAGGAGCACCATATTGTCAGGTGTGATTTCGTGTGCCACATTGGGGTATATGGGTACCTCGATTACTTCGGCCTTTCCCCCGCCTATGCGTTTCTCGTAGCGGAGGAGGAGGGTTTTCCCAGTCGCGTCCATCCAGCGTTTTATTTTCCCGAAATTCGGCTTGTCTAACTTGAAGCCTGCCTCGATACGGATGATGTCACGGGCGGCAAGATACAGAGGTTCTACGTCTGCCTCAAGGCATACGATTTCGGTCAGCTCCCCTGTCGTTGGGAGGTGCTTGAAAAAAAATAGAGACTCGTTTTTCTTCATTGTCGTAGATTTTTTGATATTAATAAATAGTTAGCTTCCTCAAATCCATCCTCATCCCCTAACGAGCATTTAATTTCACCTCCTTTCCCCTTATCATATCTATGATTTGTTTTGACTGTCTTGTGAATATCCTGCCAGTAGCGGGGTCAAATTCAAATAGCCTGAAACCCCCTGCCTTCTTGATGTTGTTCAAATAAATGAAATAATAATGTTGTCCCGAAAACGCTTCAATATCGAACCAAAAACCATTCTGCCGACTTAAATCGTAATCCTCTATCACTGTCCGCACGTTGTTGGCTGTGCATATTCTGGTTGCCGTCATGCTTTTAATGAACCTGTGGACTATCTCGCAAATTTTCTCATCGTCCCGCTCCGTAAGGGGTCTGGTCGCTTGGATAATGCTCAATGCGTCGAGGTTCTCCTCCTGTGCCTTTGCTGATAGTTGTCGGTCAATTTCCTTTATTTCCTCATTATAACTCGTTATGGTGGCGTTGACGGCTTCCGTTTCCTTCATTACGGCGGCAATCTGTGTATGATATTGTCCTTCCGAGATAATCCCANCTACATAGATNTTGGCTACNCTCTTCTNTTTCTCGTNTGCTTTNCTGACGATNCTCTCGGCTTCCTTAATCTTCTGCTCCAGGACTGATTTCTCATTAGCGAGCTTCTCTTTCCATGCTGCGTTATCTTGACGTATGTAATAGAAATATTCGGCCTTTGCGGCTTCCCAAAGAGCTCCATCGACGTAATTAATCCCAAGATGAACGGGGTCGAAACAATCGCCACGCATGTTGCGCAATCCTACTATAGTATTTACATGGGCGTTACACCGATAAACATCGTTGGACGGAGACATGTAATAGCCACAATTTGCACACTTAATAATGCGGGTGCCGTAATAATGGTGCCTTCGGCTTTTTGGCGCGACCATGATATTTTCGGACAATCTCCTACCGACGGCCTCAAATAATTCGTCCGACACGATTCTCGGCATTTTCTTTTCCCCATCCCCTCCAATATAGACCTTGTCACGCGATATGTTGGCTACCGTGCGGAATGGGAGCTTTTTCCCTCGGATGGTGATTCCTCGGTTTTGCAGTTCCGCGGTGGTCTTTCTCAGTGTCATGCGCTTGTCGCTATCGTTGAGAAGCTGGAAAATGAGTCTAATGACCTCCGCTTCCTCTTCACATACCTGGTAATATCCGTGCTCGTCAATTTTATAACCATACTTGACGAAGCGACCGCCATTAAAACGCCCTTGCTCCTTGTTCTTGTACCTGCCACGGAGCATTCGCGCCTGCTTGTTTTGCATTTCACATTCGGCGAGGGTGGCGTATAGATTAAACTGGATTTTTACCGAGAAATTCTCCGTGCCGTCTGGATTCAATAAGGTCAAATTTTGCGCACGAATTTTTAATTGCACCTTATGCTCCACGAGGAAGCATCTGAAGTACGTAAGGAGGAGGTCCTTTCGGCCGATTCTGTCAATCGCCCACGCATACACACATTTTATGGATGGGTTGTTGTTGATGAGGCTATAAACCTTGTTAATATTTGCCATATACTCATCATCCATTTTGATTGCCGACAAACCACGGCCACCGACAATCTCGACCTCGTCCAGACTGAGCCCATCCGCGGTGCACATTTCAAGCACCTCGCGCTTCTGTTGCTCAATTTCCTGATGTGTGGTGGAAGTACGGACCAGTGCGATTGCTTTTATCATAGTTTATATTAGCATTTGGGGTTGATTATCATTTTCATACCGCAAAGTTAATATAATTTTTTGACGTTTGCAAGGACACTATGATTATCGTTACTAATACTTGGGAATTCATGCAGCGCATCAACGAGAAGTATCTTTCCGGTCTCTTCAAAGACCCGGCCCCGGCAAAGACCCCCGACTCCAACTCCAACTCCAACTCCACCCCCACAATTTAATACATGTCTTCCATGTTACCCATGTTACCCATATTACCCATATTTCCTATGGAGAATATGGGTAATATGTCTTTCATGGCATTTATCCATCAATCGGCAAAATACACTTACAATTCGGGTAGCCACTGCATCCCCAAAATTCTCTTCCTTGCTTAACTCCTCTTTTCTGCATTCTCTTCCACATAGGCATTCCGCATTGTGGGCAATTTGGAGCTTTTTCTTCCATGGCTTGCTTTCTCTTTGCTTCAATCCTTTCTTGAGTCATATTCTCACTGAAGCCCCCATTTACCCTAAAGCTATCAAGCGAATCTATCATTTGCGATTGTAGCATTTTATTAAGTTTGATGCAAAGAATAAGTATTGCATTTGCTGCTATGAAAGGAGAAGGATTATTAATCCATAGATCAAATTTAGCCTTTTGCCGAAGAATATGGATTCCTGCATCATGAAGAAAACTTTGTCCATAATTGGGAGTATCAAGATTTGTATGCCAAATCTTTTCCCGATCAACATTTCCAATAGTCCATATTTCGAAACCGTGGCGAAGTAGAAAATTAAAATAATTCCCCTGAAGCTCATCAATGCTTCCCCTTGCTACATCAAGCAGGCGCATTTTTGTCTCAGTAGAAGTTGATCCACGCGATGTGCCTTCTGCAATATTTGCCACCCCAGATCTTGCAGCCATAACCATTTGATCGTAAAGTCGCCTACAAGGATCATTCTTATAATCCACAAATCTATCGCAGAAGTTTTGAGTACTTAGCTGGATTATATTAGCTAAAATCCAAGAATTTAGCCATAGATAGGATTGAGAGTATTTTATTTCTATCCCCATGATAGTATATTTAAGTAGTCAATATTTCATGTTTTCCATGGTACGCATGGTATCCATGGAAAAATGTTTCCTTTATATTCCAAGAGAGCTTATTTTCCGCTTCCAGTTGGAAGAAAGACAAAGAAAACGGCTCCGACTAAGCAAAGAAAAGCTGCTATATGGTTCCAATGCAGTTTCTCGCCGGATAGGAAAAATACCGAAATTATGGTGAAGACAGTAAGTGTGATCACCTCCTGCACCACTTTTAGCTGCATCATCGAGAATGGTCCGCCATTCTCAACATATCCTACACGGTTGGCAGGCACCATGAAGCAATATTCAAAAAGAGCTATTCCCCAAGACAGAAGAATTACTGCAAAAAGAGGCCAATTCTTGATCCAGCCAAGCGACTGCATCTTCAAATGGCCATACCATGCCATTGTCATGAAAGTATTGGAAATGATGAGCATCACCACTGTCAACAAACCCGATTTCATATATCTTTCGATTTATTGTCAAATTATTCTGCAAAATTACGCATTTTTCTTCAATAATCACACAGATTAATTTGTTATAACGATAAAAATTTAACGAATCTACTATAACTATGCTTTCAAGCGGAAAACTTGGATTCTGGGGCCTTACTGCCCTCGTTTTTGGACTGATGGTGGGAGTAGGAATCTACAACCTACCTCAAAATATGGCTGCCGTAGCCAATCCCGGTGCGGTTATGCTCTCATGGCTGGTGACTGCAATGGGCATACTGCCCCTTGTGCTCGCCTTTAAATGGCTTAGCGATAAATATCCCCAATATAATGCTGGAATATATCAATATGCGCTTGCAGGCTTCGGACGCTATGCCGGATTCAACATTGCTTGGGGCTACTGGTTGTGCACAGCTTTCTCAAATGTGGCTTATGCCGTGATGCTTAACGACTCTTTCGGTGCTTTTTTCCCTTCCCTTCTTAATCATGGATGGGAAACTGTTGTTTTTGGCACAATTCTTATATGGACTATGTTTCTCATTGTGTCCAGAGGCATTCGGACTGCAAAGTTTGTCAACAATCTCCTGGCTGCGGTGAAAATCCTTATGTTGATCTTCATAATCACGGTTCTCGTGATCTTTTTTAACGCTGATCTTTTCCGAGCTGACATCTGGGGGAATATTCCCAATGTGGGGGTCACTTGGCATCAAGTTAAGGAAACGATGATGGTCACCCTTTTCTGCTTCTTCGGAGTGGAAGGTGCTGTAATGATGTCTGCAAGAGCAAAGAAAAGTTCTGATGTTGGAAAAGCCGGGATTGCAGGGTTCCTGATTTCTCTCGTCCTCTATATGGCAGTCTCCCTTCTAAGCTACGGATTGCTGTCACGTGCTCAGCTTGCGGGACTTTCAGACCCTTCAATAGCCTACATCCTTAGGGAAACTTGCGGAAACTGGGCTTATTGGTTTGTAATAGCAGCTGTCATTGTCTCTCTTCTCGGAGGATGGGTGGCGTGGACTCTGGTGGTTGCTCAGGTTCCCTATGAAGCCTCCCTCGTCGGTATTCTTCCGAAAGCTTTCAGCAGAACCAATAAGCACAATATGCCGACATTCGGACTCTTTGCCTCAAGCATTGTGATGGATTTGTTTCTGGTGATGGTGGCAATGGCAGACGACGTCTATCTTGCAGCCCTTCATATCACCGGACTTATGATCATTCCCGGCTACTTCTTCACGGGACTTTTCCTTATCAAGAAAGCTGACAACTGGAAAATCATGACAATAGCCGTCATCACGACTTTGTTTTGCATCTGGATGGCTTATTCCGGCGGTCTGCTCAACATGTTCCTCACCTCTATTTTCTATCTCCTCGGCACAGGATTCTACATCCAGACTCACCGCGAGCGTCAATCCCCCGATACGCCACTCTTCACCAAAACTGAGAAATGCTGTTTCATCATCCTATGTATAGCCTCCCTCCTCTCCGCCTACATACTCATCTCCTGCTTCCTCTAATCGCTTATAGTTTATCGTTAATAGTTAATAGTTTATCATTAATCGTTAATAGTTAATAGTTTATTATTAATAGATAATAGTTAATAGTTTATCATTCAGCGTTTATATGTTATAGTTAATAATATATCGTTCATAGTTCATAATTGATCTTGTCATTTGTTGGTCGGCATGAACACAAAGAATACTGCCCCTACAAGGCAAAGAAACGGGGGTAGGCTCAATAAAACTATATTAGCCTCGGAGAGGCGTCTTGTGGTTAGCCTCAGGCTGAAGCCTGGGGGGTCCTCGGAGAGGCGTTTTATCGTTATAAATTTCTTAAGGAAGTGCATTCCTTTAATTATTCTGCAAAATTACTTATTTGTTCTATAAAATCCCTTATTTTATTTGTTATAATATTAAATATTTTACTAAATTTCAACTTAACCATATATGACATCAAGCGAAAAACTCGGATTCTGGGGTCTGACTGCTCTCGTTTTCGGACTTATGGTGGGAGCAGGAATCTACAATCTCCCACAAAATATGGCTGCAGTCGCCAATCCGGGCGCTGTAATGCTCTCATGGTTGGTGACAGCAATGGGCATCCTGCCCCTTGTTCTCGCATTTAAATGGCTTAGCGACCACTATCCGCAGTATAATGCAGGTATTTATCAATATGCGCTTGCGGGATTCGGACGCTACACTGGATTCAATATTGCATGGGGCTATTGGCTAAGCACAGCCTTCGCGAATGTTACGTTTGCCGTAATGCTTAACGACTCTTTCGGTGCTTTCTTCCCGCAACTTCTAAAACATAGCTGGGAGACTATCTTATTTGGCACCACTCTCATCTGGATTATGTTCCTTATTGTGGCACGCGGCATCAGAACTACTAAATTCATCAATAATCTTTTGGCTGCCATTAAGGTTTTGATGTTGATTTTCATAATCACTATCCTCGTTATCTTCTTCAAGACAGATCTCTTCCGCGCTGACATATGGGGGAATATTCCCAATGTGGGAGTCACCTGGCAACAAGTTAAGGAGACAATGATGGTCATTCTTTTCTGCTTCTTCGGAGTGGAAGGGGCTGTAATGTTGTCGGCAAGGGCAAAGAAAAGCTCAGATGTGGGTAAGGCAGGGATAGCCGGTTTCCTGATTTCACTCTTCCTATATATGGCTGTTTCACTCCTAAGCTACGGATTACTGTCACGAGCTCAGCTCGCAGGACTCCCTGACCCTTCAATAGCATACCTTCTCCGCGAAACTTGTGGAGCATGGGCTTATTGGTTTGTGATATCAGCAATAATCATTTCTATTCTCGGAGCTTGGGTGGCATGGACTCTTGTAGTTGCTCAAGTGCCTTATGAAGCTTCTCAGGTTGGAATTCTACCCAAAGTATTCAGTAAGGTAAACAAGCAAAATATGCCTACATTCGGACTCTTTGCCTCAAGCATTGTAATGGATTTGTTTCTGTTGATGGTGGTGATGGCAGACGATGTCTATCTGGCAGCCCTAAATATCACCGGGTTGATGATCATTCCGGGATATTTCTTCACGGGACTTTTCCTTATCAAAAAGGCAGACAACTGGAAAATAATGACTATAGCCGTCATTACAACTCTTTTTTGCATCTGGATGGCTTATTCAGGCGGGCTACTCAATATGTTCCTAACATCCATCTTCTATCTGCTCGGCACCGGTTTCTATATAAAGACTCACAAAGAACGACAAACCCCTGCCACTCCTCTCTTCACCAATGGAGAAAAATGGTGGTTTGCAGGTCTCTGTATCGCTTCTGTTGTTTCCGCATATATACTTGTAACACGCTTCATCCAATAATTTATAATCAATCATTTATAATTATAATGGTGCCATTCCTCCAGTCGCATCCCCTAATACCTCTTTTCCTGACTCTCGGGCTTGGATTCTTGCTCGGCAAAGTCAGAATAGGATCTTTCTCACTCGGTCCGGTGGCGGCAACGCTTATCGTGGGAGTCATTATCGGGCAGATTGGAATAACTGTGCCGGACATGGTGAAGAATGTCTTTTTCCTCTTCTTTCTTTTCTCTGTTGGGTATGGCGTAGGACCTCAGTTTTTTAGGGCATTCAAGGGTGATGGACTGAAAATTGTAGCTTTCGCTGCTGTTGCAGCACTTGTAAGTGCCGGAGTTGTAATCGGAGCTGCTTTAATTATGGGCTATAGCAAAGGGGTGGCTGCGGGACTCTTTGCCGGTTCGCAGACTGTGTCCGCATCTCTCGGACTCCTGTCTGACACAGTCCGCAGTCTTCCTATGGAGGAAGAGGAACGGAATCACATAATGAAACTAATTCCGGCATGCTACGCCGCTACCTACGTGCTTGGCACTGTCTTCACTGCATGGTTCCTTTCGGCAATGGCACCCCGTATGCTTGGAGGTTTCAACAAAGTCAAGGCTGACATAGCAGATATAGAGCAGGCTATGGATGCAAATGAAGCTCAACTTGCACCGGGAATGATTCCGGCACGCCGCCCTGTCGTCTTCAGAGCTTACGAAGCTGTTGATCCCTTTTTCGACACTCCCCGCTCCCCTGCCGATATACGCGAGCATTATTCATCTGATGGCGCACGTGTGATATTTGTCCGCGCACGAATCAAAGGAGTGGTCACTGATCCCTCGCCTGATGTACTTATTTCTCAGGGCGACCATATAGTGCTTGGAGGCAGGTCTGCGGATATGGGTGCACTTCCCAATCCCCCCGGACCGGAAGTTGCAGATCATGAATTACTCAATTTTGGAGCTGAACGCACACCGGTCACAATAGCATCGGGCACAGTCGATGGTATGACTCTCGGTGCGCTGCGTTCGCAAGATTACATGGAAAGAATCGCAGTGTCTTCAATCAAACGCAACGGACTGCCAATCCCGGCAAAAAACAATATCGAACTTTGCGCCGGAGATGTAATTACTATAGTGGGTTGGCCTTGCGATGTGGAGGCTGCAGCTGCAAAAATCGGCTATGCTGACCGCGACACCAACGTTACGGACATGGTGTTTGTAGGGCTGGGCATAGCAGCGGGATGCATAATCGGAGCTATATCGATAAAGATAAATGGCATACCAATGGCTTTGGGAACAAGTGTCGGTGCGCTTCTTTCCGGACTTGTGTTAGGCTGGTATAGGGCGCGCCGTCCATCATTCGGGCATATACCATCTTCAGCGTTGTGGATATTCAATAATCTTGGCGTCAACATGTTTATATCTGTCTTGGGCCTAACTGCAGGAGGTGCGCTTCTGAACGGATTGCATGAAGCAGGAATTGCAATAGTCGGTATAGGCTTGCTGCTGACATTCCTAAGTATTGTGATAAATATCTTTATTGCAGGAAAGATATTCAGATTCTCTACTCCGGAGATACTTGGATGTGTATCGGGGGCAAGATGCAGCGTGGCTTCTATAGGTGCGATTCGAGCTGTACTTGGATCAGATGTGCCAAACTTATCCTTTACAATCACATTTGCCGTTGCAAACATCACACTCGTATTCTCATCACTTCTTGTGCTCTTCTTGGTGAACTGAGACCCCGTCTCAGTATGCCAATCTCTTAGGGAGATTCCAAGATTTTCAAAATGTATCTGTCGTTCGCCACAAATTCACAATTCATCATTAATAACTATTGAAGAGAGCCTCTTCTCCGCCACAGCCGGATCCATAGGGTTCATACCGAGTGTGCCGCTCCTCTGCACTATATCAGGAGAGTTGATGCAGATTATTTTTTCAAAACCGGCATCAAGCAACGCTTCCTTATCTCTAATACGTCCTGCCACAAGCCATACCGGTATGTTCCTGTGCATGCCACGAAGGAGTATCTCGTATGGAATCTTACCCATAAGTGTCTGTCGGTCAGAACCTCCTTCGCCGGTAATTATAAGGTCTGCACCCTCGATGTCTGCATCAAAATCAGTAAGGTCAAGAAGTGCTGATGCTCCCCTTTTTATCTCGCCTCCGACAAGCGCCATCAATCCCCCTGCAGCTCCCCCTGCAGCTCCACTTCCTGGCTTAGAATTGAGATCTATTCCGGTTTTGTCAAGTACCAACATCCTTATTCGTTCCATTCCTTTCTCAAGAATATCGACTTCTGTTTCATCCGCACCTTTCTGAGGACCGAAAACGCGGGCTGCTCCTTCAATTCCTGTAAATGGAGCCTCAACATCACAAAATAATGTCAATTTCAGATTTGAAATTTTCCTTTTAAAGTCTTCGGTTAATTCAATATCCGCTACATCTGCAAGCATACCACCCTTGAAAGGTCGGGAAAGTTCACAACCTTTCTCGTCGAGCAGGCGCAATCCCAACGCCTGAAGTGCTCCGAGCCCGGCATCAACTGTGCCTGATCCACCAAGTCCTATACGAATATCAGATATACCCGACTTAATCATCTTATTAATCATTTGCCCCACTCCATAGCTTGTAGTATCCATAGGATTCCGTTTCTTTTCCTCCACTAATGTGAGACCGGCAGCAGATGCAAAATCCAAATATACGCAACTGCCGGTTTTGATAGCTTCTGCCGTCACATTCTTGCCGAGAGAACCGGACACAACCATCTCAATTCTTTCTGTTTTGTGAGTGCTATAGCTGACCATGTCGCTCATCCCTTCTCCACCATCAGATACAGGTCTGAAACGCACTTCGGCATCGGGAAATGCATCCTGCACGCCGGCTGCTACCCAAAGAGATGCATGATAAGAGTCAAGACATCCCTTCATTGAATCCATCGCTACCAATATACTCTTCATAATATGTCGCTATCTATATTAAATGGAAGGAAGGTTTTATTTTTTCTCCGGAATTGGACGAAGCCTCGTATAAGGCCGTTTTTGCCCCCAACTATATTTTCCTTGTGGGAACGACAACCAAGCCGACACCACCAACGCAATGATGGCACCGATTATATAAACATCTTCTTCACTAAGACCCAGTCTCATAATTTCATCTCAAATTGAATGCATCATCCTACAAAGTTATAAAGAATTTTTATCTAATCCTAAAAAATCACCTTATCGATATTCGAAAATTGGTTTGTTCAATTATTTTAGTTAAATTTGCATCTTGAAGAATACTAACAAGAACCCAAAATCATGAAATTGTTTTCTAAATTAACTGCCACAGCTATAGTCTTTGCTGCTGCCACAGTTTCAGCCGCAACTCCAATAATATATTTCGACCGCCCTGCCGATTTCTTTGAAGAAACTTTTGTAATTGGAAACGGAACCCAAGGCGGTATTATCTATGGAAATCCTTCCATAGAACGTGTCTCACTGAACGACATCACCTTCTGGACCGGCGAACCCGATACTGCAGTTTATGCCCCCGGAGCACACAAGGCTATCCCCGACATTCGTTCTGCTATTGACGCGGGAGACTATCAGCTTGCCGAAAAACTGCAACAAAAGATACAGGGACGCTACACAAACAACTACCAACCTATCGGGAATCTATTGATAGACTTTGCAGACAAGACAGAAGCCCATAACTACTCCAGAACGCTAAATCTTTCTGATGCAACAGCCAAAGTTTTCTACACCAAGGGAAATAATGAAATCACAACCGAATACATCGCATCAGCTCCCGACAGCATATTGGCTATCAGGATTTCTGCAAAAGATCCTATCGATTTCACACTTTCTTTCGATTCCCCTATAAAGAACTACAGTGTCAGTTCGTCGGCAAACAAGATCATTGCAGAAGGGAGCGCTTCATACTCATCTCTGCCAAGCTATGTCGACATGCCTGCTGACCAAAAATTGCTTTACGATGACAACCGAGGCATAAGATTCCGCACAGATATCCGCGCTATTGCCCCAGGTGCATCTGTCACCCCGGGCAAAGAAGGAACTCTTTCTGTCAAAAATGCAAAAGATGCAATAATAATAGTGGCGATTGCCACCAATTTTAATGGGGCTGACAAGAACCCTGCAACCCAAGGCACCAACTTCCGCGCAATTGCGGAGCGTAAGGCTTCTCTTGCTGAGAAAAAGGCTTTTACCGACATTCTTAAAGACCATATTGCTGATTACTCTCGTTTATTCTCACGAGTAAACCTCAATCTCGGAGAATCAGACCCTTCTCTCAACGAAATGCCTACAGATATCCGTCTTAAAAACTACTTTGACAACACTGCTTACGACCCCGACCTTGAAGAACTCTATTTCAACTATGGAAGATATCTGCTAATAAGCTGCTCGCGTACACCTCGCGTCCCGGCTAACCTGCAGGGACTTTGGAACGAATATCTGCTTCCGCCTTGGAGTTCGAACTATACCACCAATATAAACGTGGAGGAAAACTACTGGCCGGCAGAAGTGACAAACCTGAGTGAGCTCCACATGCCCCTTCTTTCCTTCATCAAGCAACTCCCGGTGACCGGAAAGGAGACTGCTAAAGAATACTACGGTGTTGACCGCGGATGGTGCCTCGCACATAACTCCGACATCTGGGCCATCACCAATCCGGTAGGCCTTAACAGCGGTTCCCCTCAATGGGCAAACTGGAACATGGGTGGTGCATGGATTGCATCGCATATATGGGAACACTATCTATTCACACGCGATCTTGATTTCCTTCGGGAATATTATCCCACACTCAAGGGAGCAGCTGAATTCTGCCTCAGTTGGATGATAGAAGACGAAAACGGCAACCTCATAACTTCCCCCTCAACTTCTCCGGAAAATAGTTTCATTTCCCCCCAAGGAAGGGAATCATTCACCAGTGCAGGAGCATTCTCAGACATCGCTATGATTCGCCAATGTCTTTCCGACACCAAGGAGGCGGCTCTTGCTCTTAACACTGATGCAGAACTGATAGCAGAAATAGATGCTGCACTTGCCAAACTCGCTCCTTATAAGATTGGTAAAAACGGACAACTGCAGGAATGGGCTATTGATTTTGAGGAAAAAGACCCGCAACATCGCCACCAGTCGCATCTTTATGGACTGTTTCCGGGTCATCACATCACCCTGGCTGAAACTCCGGAACTCGCTAAAGCGGCAGCCAGAACACTTGAAATCAAGGGAGACAATACTACGGGATGGAGCACCGGATGGAGAGTTAACCTGCTCGCCAGGCTTGCTGATGCAGACAAATCTTATGCCATGTACCGGCGTCTGCTCAAATATGTAAGTCCCGACAAATATGAAGGCCCCGACAAAAGACACGGCGGAGGCACCTATCCCAACCTGCTTGACGCACACGCTCCGTTCCAGATTGACGGAAATTTCGGTGGAACTGCCGGAGTGGCTGAAATGCTCATACAATCCTCTCCATCTTCGATCATTCTTCTTCCCGCTCTTCCGAAGCAATGGAAAGACGGAAGTTTCAACGGTCTCCGCACACGAACCGGAGCAACTGTAGATGCAGAATGGAAAGATGGGAAAGCAACTGCAGTGAGAATCAATTCCAACGTCGATAATGATGTGGAAGTGACCGTCAACGGTATTATTATACCTGTCAAACTGAAAGCCGGCCAAACAGAAATCTTGGATTTAAGCAAAAAATAAAGACGGATCAGTCAAAAAAATCTATATTGTTTGAATATTCTCAATAAATTTTATTAACTTTGCAAAGAAACTGTGCAGATTCTTTTCTGCACTTTCTTCAATAACTGACCATAATCAATCTAACGAACAACATCTGAAAGCACCATGAAAAGATTTGCATTCAAAATGTTTCTTAAACCCGGTTTTGAGGCCGAGTATGAAAAACGCCACGCTCAGCTTTGGCCTGAACTGAAAAAGCAGATAGCTGACTCCGGTGTGCGCAACTATTCCATCTTTTGGGACAAAGACACAAACATCCTTTTCGGTTATCAGGAAGTAATCGGCGATACTAACTCACAAGACGCTGAGGCTGCCGACGAAATCACACGCAAATGGTGGGATTACATGGCTGACATCATGGAAGTGAATCCCGACAATTCACCCGTCACTATTCCCATCAAAGAAGTTTTTCATCTTGACTGATCCCCTGCACCATGACTAAGACTTATCATCTCGCGGTGGATCTTGGCGCCACATCAGGTCGCACTATTCTCGCATCTTTCGACGGAAAGAAAGTTGACATGCAGGAAATTGCACGCTACAACTATCCGATGCTTCCAATTGGCAACCATCAATATTGGAATCTCCCCCTTATATATCAGCATATTCTCGACTCTATGAAGAAATGCAGCGGAATTCTTGCTGAACTTCCCGAAAACCCGACTCTAAAGAGCATAGGTATCGACACTTGGGGTTGTGACGTAGCCTACTTCCATAAAGATGGAAGCATCGCAAGTCTACCCTATTGCTACCGCGACACCCACACCGTTGGAGCTGTTGAGCGTTTCTGCAAGGATATGCCAAAAGAGGAAGTGTATGCCAAGACCGGCATACAGTTTATGGATTTCAATACCCTCTTCCAGCTTGATACTATACGCCGCAACAATCCTGAAATACTCGACACTGCAGATAAGATTCTCTTCATGCCTGACGCTCTTTCTTATATGCTGACAGGCGTGGCCGTCACTGAACGCACTGTAGCGTCCACTTCGCAGATATTGAATCCTGTGACCGGGGAACTTGATGACGTGCTTCTTG
>WFLX010013660.1_pt1 | contig 19590 bp, 15 predicted proteins | sample 4967041 | NCBI WGS metagenome assembly WFLX01 (sample SAMN12857096, study PRJNA449069) | gut metagenome | isolation source: stool from male and female vole | host: Microtus ochrogaster | place: USA:Florida | collected 2017
CTATCCTACTACCGCAACCTCTCTGAATAATATACCTGAAAATTAAATATCCGCCCCGGAGGATGACGTATCGCCACAGACGTCATCCTCCGATTTTTTTTGAGGGCCGGTAAATATTCCGTTTTTTTATCGTAACTTTGCGCCATCAAAAGAAAAAGGGAAAATGAAAATAGGTTTCGACAACGACAAGTATCTCAAAATTCAGTCAGANCATATCAAGCAACGCATNGCNCAGTTTGGTGACAAACTTTATCTTGAATTCGGCGGNAAGCTCTTCGACGACCACCACGCAAGCCGCGTGCTGCCCGGATTCCAGCCTGACAGCAAGCTCAAGATGCTGATGCAGCTCAAGGATGATGCTGAAATCGTGATGGTGATCAGCGCACGTGATATCGAGGAAAACAAGGTGCGTGCCGATCTGGGCATCACTTACGACAANGATGTGCTGAGGNTGCGCGATGAGTTTATCGACCGCGGACTCTATGTCAGCTCGGTTGTCGTGACACACTTCAACGGTCAGGCCAGCGCTGTGGCATTCCGTCAGCGTCTCGAGCGTCTGGGTGTCAAGGTCTATTACCACTATCTCATCGATGGATATCCTCACAATGTGGATCTGATCGACTCCGACGAGGGATTCGGCAAGAACGACTTCGTGGAGACCACACGTCCGCTGGTGGTGGTCACGGCTCCCGGTCCGGGCAGCGGCAAGATGGCNGTNTGCCTCTCCCANCTCTACAANGAGAANAAGCGNGGTGTCAAGGCCGGATATGCCAAGTTCGAGACNTTCCCTATCTGGAACATCCCGCTCAAACATCCNGTCAANGTAGCNTACGAAGCCGCCACNGCCGACCTCAANGATGTCAACATGATCGACCCNTTCCANCTCGACGCCTACGGCAAGACCACGGTCAACTACAACCGCGACATCGAGATATATCCGGTGCTCAANGCNATATTCGACGGNATATACGGCGAGAGCCCGTATAAATCNCCCACCGATATGGGTGTCAACATGGCCGGATACTGTATATGCGATGATGATGTATGCTCCGANGCTTCGCTCCAGGAGATCATACGCAGATATTTTGCCGCCCTCATGTCTCTGGCTACAGGCCGCAGCAACAGTGACGACGAGCTCAACAAGATCAAGCTGCTGATGCGACAGATGAAACTGACTCCCGACTACCGGCGCACCACCATCGCCGCCCGCGAGACCGCGATACTCAAAGGTGGCAGCGGTGCGGCTATCGAGCTCCCCGACGGCACGATCATCACCTCCCACTCATCAGATCTGCTCGGTGTCAGCTCGGCTCTGTTGCTCAACGCCACCAAGCACCTCGCCGATATCCCCCACGACGAGAANCTGATACCTCAGGAGATGATCACACCGATACAGCGCATGAAGACATCTATGCTCCACGGCAAGAATCCGCGTCTGCACACTGATGAGGTGCTCGTTGCCCTCGCCGTGCTCAGTAACACCGACGAGAAATGCCGGCGTGCGCTCGACACCCTGCCGATGCTCGATGGTTGTCAGGTACATGCCACAGAGATGCTCAGCGAGGTAGACCGCAAGATATTCAAGAAGCTCGGATGCGATGTCACATTCGACCCCGTACACAAACGCTCGCGCTAAGAATCAGGGACATTAGTAAAAAACAGTAATACGGCCTACGTTCAGAGACCTGAAAACAGATTTCGAGCGTTGGCCGTTGTTATATCCGCCACTTGGTCAAGCGTGAGGCCCAAGTGCGCCGCTATATGATTGGCTACGTGTAGTATATAAGCGCTCTCGTTGCGATGTCCGCGATGCGGCACCGGCGCGAGATAGGGNGAGTCGGTCTCAAGCAGCAGNCGGTCNNNNCCGATCACNGGGAGNGTGTCNCGCACCTTGCAGTTTTTGAACGTCACTATTCCGTTGATTCCGAAATAGTAATCACCGACCCTGCGTATCGCCTCCACATNCTCGGNCGTGCCACCGAAGCTGTGAAACACAGCCTTGGCCTCAGGATGACCGGTAAGGACTTCAAGAATCTGGGGCAGCCCCTCGCGACAATGCAATATCAGGGGCAGTCCGCGTCTCACGGCCTCGGCTACCTGCATGTCGAGACTCTTCATCTGTTCGCTCTCGTGGCTCTTATCCCAATACAGGTCTATGCCCACCTCGCCAACGGCAACATACCTGGCTCCGTCATCAAGATGCGACAGAGTACGGGAGGTGTCGTCTTTCCAATTGTCTCCTACCTCGGTAGGGTGAAGTCCCATGGCCATGCTTATCCGCTCCGGGTACATTGACGCCAGTGCCTGCATANGGGCTATCGTGGACAGATCGACATTGGGAAATATCAAGTGGCCAACACCGGCATCTATAGCGCGGTCTACAGCGGCTGACTGGCCGCTGATGTCTCCGAATTCCTCAAGATACAGATGGGTGTGAGTGTCTATCAGCGTCATTTGTCGCGTCCCATTAGTTTGAGGGCGAAATTTTCAAACCACTCCTTGGCCTCCGCGGGCATCGCTGTGCGCTGCAGATAGCTGATGGCATCGGCTGTATACTGCTCGATCAGTCGGCGCCCCTCTTCTCTCAATCCCCTCTTGTCATATATGGCAGTGACGGCGGCTATCTTATCTTCACCGGTGAGCCCGGAGGTAAGCACTGACGCAAACTCACCGTCGGCATCCCTGTCACGGGCTATGATGTGGAGCCATGTCTTCTTGTCATTGAGGATATCGCCGCCTATGGCCTTGCCGAATGTGGCTTGGTCACCGTAGACATCAAGATAATCGTCCTGCATCTGGAATGCGATGCCAAGAGACACTCCGAAGTTGAACATCAGGTCGATATCCGTAGCTTCCGCACCGCCGATTAGGGTGCCTATGGCCAGCGGATAGGCTATCAGCGCCGAGGTCTTGCCTATGATCATCTGGATATATTGCCTGAAGCTCACATTTCCCGTAGTCTCGAAATCGGCATCGATCTGCTGNCCCTCATANACCTTCATCGTCATCATNCCGAANCGGTCGATNACCTCGGATACCAGTGGCTCGGGACAACTTGCCATGCACTTGAAAGCCATCGACACCATCGCGTCGCCCGAAAGGATAGCGGTGTTGACATCCCACTTATTGCACACGGTCGGTCGTCCGCGACGCACATCCGCCTTATCCATCACATCATCATGCACCAGCGTGAAGTTATGGAATATCTCCACTCCTGTCGCCGGCCACACGGCATCGGCGAGATTGCCTCCGAAAGCATCTGTCGCAGCCAGCAGCAGCGTCGGCCGCAACCGCTTGCCGCCGCTTTCCATTGTATACCTTATAGGCTCGTAGAGTCCGGGCAACCATGAGGGATATGCCACCTGTGCGAGTGTCGACTCTACCATATCGAGATATTCCTTGATAGTTTTCATTGCTTGCGNTGATAATGTCGCGGCACATAATCTATCATGACGCTGAAAATTTGTAGGGACATGCCTTTGGCATGTTATAAGAGCTCAATGATANTCAATGATACATCGCAAAGCGATGTCCCTACATTTTTTGATACATCCTTATAATCTATTATGTGCCGCTACAGATATTGTTGTTAGATATTCGTAAACTTAAATTTTATCACCCTGTGGTATTCCTCTCCGGGCAGCAGTCCGGTGGACGGGAAGGTGGGATGATTGGGAGCGTCAGGCATATCCTGACATTCTATGGCCACACCCTCGTAGTCGTTGTACGGGCGTCCGCTCTTGCCGGGAGTATCGCCCCCGAGATAATTGCCGGTGTAGACCTGCACGGCCGGCTGGTCGGTTATGACCTCAAGCTTGCGACCGCTGGTCTTGTCGGTGAGGCACGCCACGAGTTGCTCCTTGCGTGGCTCATAATCATCTATCACCCAGCAATTGTCATAGCCCTTGCCGTAGACCAGAGCCGCGAAGTCGTCATTGATACGTTCGCCTATTACATGAGGTGTCGTGAAGTCCATGGGTGTGCCGGCCACATCAGCTATCTCGCCGGTGGGGATGAGTGTGGAGTCGGTGGGCAGATATTTCGAGGCCTTGAGCACGAGCTCCTGTCCGAGCGCACTGCCCGATGCCTCGCCAGCGAGGTTGAAATACACGTGATTGGTGAGATTGACCACAGTGGGCGCATCGGTCTCGGCATAGAGGTCGAGCGACAGCTCGCACGCGTCATTCCACTTGTACACAGCCTTGGCAGTGAGATTGCCGGGATAATTTTCCTCGCCGTCGGCCGAATGGTATGTAAACACTACTGTGTCGTCACCCTTCACCTCGGTATCCCATATCTGATTCTGGAAACCCTCAGGACCGCCATGCAGGGCGTTGGGGCCGTTGTTGATGGCAAGCTGATATTGCTTGCCGTCTACGGTGAGTTTGCCGGCGGCGATACGGTTGGCATAACGGCCCGGTACTTTGCCCGAACATGGCCCGTCGTAGAAGTATGAATCAGCTTCCTTGTATCCTATCACCACATCGGCCATATTGCCGGCAGCATCGGGCACATTGACAGCCACTATGGCGGCTCCGACAGAGCAGAGCGTGACGGATGCGCCGCTGGCATTTGTGAGGGTCACGAGCGTGGCCTCACCTTTGCGTGTATTCTCTTTCCTTATTTCGGCTTTCATAGCTTATTCCACTTTATGGGCGCCCTCCGACAGTATCACATCGTAGACTTCGGGCTTGTGTCCGTATTTCTCTTCAAACTTGCCTACAGCAGTCTCAACGAATTTGTCGCGTACATCGTCTTTCACGAGGTTGATGGTGCAACCGCCGAATCCGCCACCCATGATACGTGAGCCGGTGACTCCACATTCCTTGGCGATATCGTTGAGGTAATCGAGCTCCTCGCATGACACCTCATATTCCTTCGACAGGCCCTCGTGGGTCTGATACATGCGCTCGCCCACAGTAGCGAGGTCACCCTTCACCAGTGCGTCGCATACATCGAGCACCCTCTGCTTCTCGCCTATCACGAAGTGTGCACGCATGTAATCCTCTGCCGAGATCTCACCCTTGATCTTCTCNAGATCCTCAAAGGTNGCGTCGCGCANGGTCTCNAGTCCGAGNTTCTTGGCCACACGCTCGCATGACTCGCGNCGNTTGTTGTAGGGTGAGTCCACGAGCTCGTGNTTCACACGCGAGTCGAGCAGCACGAGNCTGTAGCCNTCGAGCTTCATCGGGAAGTATTCGTAATCCATCGAGCGGCAGTCGAGACGNATGAGCTGGTCTTTCTTNCCGAATATCGAGGCAAACTGATCCATGANACCGCAATTGACACCGCAATAGTGGTGCTCNGTCATCTGGCCGATCTTNGCGAGCTCCATCTTNGCGAACTTNTTGTTATTGAACAAATCGTTCATGGCAAAAGCGAAGCAGCTCTCGAGAGCGGCGCTCGACGAAAGACCTGCGCCCAGAGGCACGTTGCCCGAGAACACGGCATCGAATCCCTCGACCTTGCCGTCACGCTTGATGATCTCGCGGCACACACCGAAGATATATTTGGCCCACTGCTGTGAGGGAGCATCGGCCTCCTCAAAGCCAAACTCGGTGTATTCATCGATATCGATCGAGTANACACGGNCCTTACCNANNCCGTTGGGNTTGATNTCAGCAGTGATNCACTTNTCGATAGCGCCNGGGAANACGAAACCACCGTTATAGTCNGTATGTTCGCCGATCAGATTGATACGGCCGGCCGANTGATACACNGTGCCGGGAAAGTGCTTNTTGAACTCCTCTTTAATTTTATTAATCATGTCGATTTAAGTTTATGTAATTAGGTTTGAAATCCATGTCAACGCAGCCCGTCAGCGCACCGAAGACGCGCCTCAGGCATACGATTGCAAATTTACAAAAATTTATCAAACCCACCCAACAAATTTCACCCCGAATTCACAACCCTCCCCCACCATCCGTAGGGTCGCGGCATAAACAAAAAAGAGGCGCGCCTTGCGGGCGCGCCTGGGTATGGGTATTGGGGGAAATTACTGGTTGAGGAGCTCAAGCATCTTGATGGCCGACACGGGGATGCGTGTGCCGGGGCCGAAGATGGCTGCCACGCCTGCCTTGTAGAGGAAGTCGTAGTCCTGGGCGGGGATGACACCACCGGCTGTCACCATGATGTCCTCGCGTCCGAGCTTCTTTAGCTCTTCGATCACCTGCGGCACCAGTGTCTTGTGTCCGGCGGCGAGTGATGACACGCCGAGGATGTGTACGTCGTTTTCCACGGCCATACGTGCGGCCTCGGCCGGTGTCTGGAACAGCGGACCCATATCGACATCGAATCCGCAGTCGGCATAACCGGTGGCCACTACCTTGGCACCACGGTCGTGACCGTCCTGACCCATCTTGGCAATCATGATACGCGGCTGACGGCCCTCGCGCTTGGCGAATTCCTCGCACATCTGCTGTGCGCGTACGAATTCGGGATCTTGTTTTGTCTCTGCTGAATACACGCCTGATATTGTTTTGATNGTTGCTTTATAGCGTCCGACNANNGCCTCGCACGCATCNGAGATCTCNCCNAGGGTGGCACGCAGACCGGCNGCCTTGACNGCAAGGTCGAGCAGGTTGCCCTCGCCTGTGCGCACACATTCGGTGATAGCCTCGAGAGCGGCCNTCACGGCAGCCTCGTCGCGGTGAGCCTTCACGTCGTTGAGACGCTCGATCTGCTCCTTGCGCACCTCAGTGTTGTCAATCTCAAGNATATCGATAGGATCCTCGTGGTCGAGACGGTATTNGTTGATACCCACGATAGTCTGGCGACCAGAGTCGATGCGTGCCTGTGTGCGGGCGGCAGCCTCCTCGATACGCATCTTGGGCAGNCCGGTCTCGATAGCCTTGGCCATACCGCCGAGCTTCTCGATCTCCTGGATGTGCTCCCATGCGCGGTGAGCGATCTCGTTGGTGAGAGCCTCCACGTAGTATGATCCNGCCCAGGGGTCAACCTGCTTTGTGATCATGGTCTCNTCCTGNATGTAGATCTGAGTGTTGCGGGCGATACGTGCCGAGAAGTCGGTAGGCAGGGCGATAGCCTCGTCGAGAGCGTTGGTGTGGAGGCTCTGGGTGTGGCCCAGGGCAGCTGCCATAGCCTCGATACATGTACGGCCCACATTGTTGTAGGGATCCTGCTCGGTGAGCGACCAGCCTGATGTCTGCGAGTGTGTGCGCAGAGCCAGCGACTTGGGATTCTTGGGATTGAACTGCTTCACGATCTTGGCCCAGAGCATACGGGCTGCACGCATCTTGGCGATCTCCATGAAGAAATTCATGCCGATNGCCCAGAAGAATGACAGACGCGGAGCAAACTGGTCGATATCCATGCCGGCGTTGATACCTGCGCGGATATATTCCAGGCCGTCGGCCAGTGTGTAAGCCAGCTCGATGTCGCATGTGGCTCCGGCTTCCTGCATGTGGTAGCCTGAGATNGAGATCGAGTTGAACTTGGGCATNTTNTGTGATGTGTACTCAAAGATGTCGGCNATGATGCGCATCGAGAACTCCGGCGGATAGATATATGTGTTGCGCACCATGAATTCCTTGAGGATGTCNTTCTGGATTGTGCCGGCCATCTCNTCNAGCTTGGCACCCTGCTCGAGACCTGCGTTNATNTAGAAGGCGAGTACGGGCAGCACGGCGCCGTTCATGGTCATCGACACAGACATCTTGTTGAGGGGGATACCGTCGAANAGCACCTTCATGTCTTCGAGCGAGCAGATCGACACACCGGCCTTGCCCACGTCACCTACCACACGCTCGTTGTCGGCGTTGTAGCCNCGGTGTGTGGGCAGGTCGAATGCCACGGACAGACCCTTCTGGCCCGAAGCAAGATTGCGGCGGTAGAAGGCGTTTGACTCGGCGGCTGTAGAGAATCCGGCGTACTGGCGGATTGTCCAGGGGCGCAGCGGATACATCGCGCTGTACGGGCCACGGAGGAAGGGGGGCAGACCCGACACGTAATTGAGGTGTTCGAGGCCCTCCAGATCGTGTTTGGTATAGAGGGTCTTCACGGGGATAAGCTCGGGTGTGAGCCAATCTTCCCCGCTTGTCTTGGGCACACCGGCGGTGCCGAAGGCATCTTCTGTTATATTTATATTTTTAAATTCTGGCTTCATATTTTTGTCTTTATCGTCGCCGGCCGTCTCTGGCCGACGGCATGATTCCATGCGTCTTTATTTGAGTAGTCTGTTGTTGAAGTCCTGAAGAGTCTCGAGCACGTTGCAACGCACATGCACGAAGTCCTTGATGCCGACAGCCTTGAGCTCATCGGTGCAGGCAGGATTACCGGCAACGACAAATTCGGCGCGTCCGTCGAGATANTTGTATGCGGCCGGTGCGAGTGTCGCATATTCGTCGTCTGACGAGCAGAGCACGATGACGTCGGCACCCTGTGCGAGGGCTGCATCGACACCTGCCTCTACGGTCTCGAAGCCGAGGTTGTCGATAATCTCATAGCCGGCGCAGCCGAAGAAGTTGGTTGAGAACTGTGCGCGTGCGAGACGCATGGCGAGATTGCCGATAGTAAGCATGAATACCTTGGGAGTGTTGGCGGCATGCTCTGTAGCCAGACGCAGGGTCTCGAAGTCGGTAGCCGCACGTTTGGCCACCAGCGGGGTGCCTGTGCCCTCTTCCTTGGCGCAGCCGCAGCCGCAAGCCTCGCTGTCTTTCTCGATCTTGCCGGCGGCTTTCTCGTGGATGTTGGGATACTGGTTTGTACCGAGCAGTATCTCCTTGCGGCGTGCCACATCGGTATGGCGCTTGACACATGTCTCATTGACAGCAGCCTGTACCTTGCCTTCGTTGACCTCGGCAAAGAATCCGCCGTTCTCGTCCACGCTGAGGAAGAGCTTCCAAGCCTCGTTAGCGATTGACACGGTAAGTGTCTCCACATAGTAGCTGCCGCCGGCGGGGTCCACCACCTTGTCGAGATGGCTCTCTTCCTTGAGAAGGAGCTGCTGGTTGCGGGCGATGCGCTCAGAGAAATCATCCGGAGTCTTGTAGGGGAGGTCAAATGGCTCTGTGGTGATAGAGTCTACGCCGGCGATGGCAGCAGACATGGTCTCGGTCTGGCTGCGGAGCAGNTTGACGTAGGCNTCGTATATNGTCTGGTTGAATTTNGATGTCGAGGCATGCACGTGCATCTTGCCACANGCCTTNTCNGCGGGCTTGTACTGCTCCACGATNTGGGCCCAGAGCATACGGGCNGCNCGGAATTTNGCNATCTCCATGAAATAGTTGGTGGAGATACCGAGNTTNAACTTGATGCGCGAGGCCACCTCATCGGCNGTGAATCCGGCATCNGTGAGGGCGGTGAGCCAGCCGGCTCCCCATGCGAGGGCNTATCCGAGNTCCTGATAGATATAGGCNCCGGCGTTGCAGAGNGCNGCGCCGTCTACGCTGAGGAANCGCANNCCNGCCACATCCTTNGTNATCNCCATGAGTTTGGCAGCATTCTCAGNCCACCATGCAGGCAGCTGNTTGCCATGGCGGAAGGCCGGACGACATACGTTATAGTCAATAGAGCCTNTGAATGTCTNNTCGGCNCCCTTNGCCTTNATATAGGCNACNAGGCTGGTGGCGAGCTCNACNGACTTGCCCACACAGCTCTTGAGNTTGATCTCNACCTTGGAGATNTCGATGCCGTCGAGCAGCACTGCGAGATTCTCNTCNGANACATCGTCTACATGGAATCCGAGTGANTTNACACCTCTCTCNAGTACNTGCTTGGCCACTGTGTTGGCTTCCTTGGCNTCNTTNGACAGGATNTCCTGACGTGTGAGCCAATTATTATTGTCCTTNGTGCCNCGGAGNTANGGATATTCTCCGGGCAGCGATTCTGTGGTCTTAAGTCCTGCGATATCCTCAGCTCTGTACATCGGCTGCAGGTTAAAACCCTCATTTGTCCGCCATACGAGCTTCTTGTTAAAGTCAGCGCCCTTGAGGTCGGCCTCGACTTTCGCTCTCCACTCCTCGGTGGTCACACCGGGAAACATGTCGAACAATTTCTCTTTGTTTTCTGCCATAAAATGTGATTTAACTTATAGTTTGTATATAAATCGACTTAAGGTATGGGGCNGTAGCCCTAATTCACGTGCAAAGTTAAATCAAAACCTCTACATACACAAGATATTTATAGGTATATTTACCCTATGTAAGGGCGGTGAATGTGTTTTTCAGTGTGTCAGAGGGCGCGCATGGTGTATGCGCGGGCGGTAGTCTCGCAATGCATCACTCCGTTGTCGACACGTATGCCGCTCATGCTTACGAATTGGTTGAAGTACTCCTCCAGCGCCGGACTCAGCCTGGTGCGGTACTCATCTATTGTGGCGCCCTTCATCGTGTCGTGCAACACCGACATGCGCACACTCCCCGCTGCCGGAGCGTAGGTGATGTCATCGGGGTCGATGCTGACTCCGAATGTTGAATAATCATACACTATATCGATGACATCATTTTTGCGCGTAGCATAGCGCCATGTACCCTCGATGCTTGCCACTGCCTTCACTGTCACGCTGTCTATGAGACTGTTGGATGAATCACTCATCTCTCCGGTCAGCGACACGTCAGTTGTGAGCAGCACGCGACCGTCACCGCTGATCACGAGACAACCCGTGACCTCCGAGATAACACTGTCGGGCATCTCGCCGGCCTCGGGTGCGAACTGCCATTGACCCACCACGTTCTCGCGGTTGTCACAGCTCCACAGCGACAGTGCCATCACTGTCACCGACAGCAACCATATCGATTTTAATATGTGACTATACCAGCTCAACTTTATTCTGTAGATATCCGTTAACAGCATTTACATCTTTTTATGAAGCAAAAGCCAATTTTAACATCACGATGCAAAGATACGAAATTTTTGTTAAAGTATACTAATGATTATTCATAATTTTTCATCATTTGCTTTTTTTCCTTTTGTTTCTTATATTTGCATCTTATTCCGCAAGATCTGATTCTATCAGTATAATCCACCGATACACAATTTATCACGACCAGCAATGAATTTTTTTAGACACATAGCCCTGCAGGCCCTTTTTATCCTGATCGCCGGCTTTCCGGCCATCGCCCAGCTGCCTGCGGCGACACCTGAAAATATCGAAAAATACAAAAACATCTGCCGCGAGAATATCTATAAGGAAATGAAAGGCATGTACCGCGAGCCGGGGGGCGCCCTGAAATATCCATTTCTCGCGCCTGGCAGCAACCAGTATCTCGACATGCTGTGGGACTGGGATTCATGGCTCAGCAATGTGGCGCTAAGGCAGATACTGATGGAAAACGGTACGGATGAAGACAAAAGCGAGGCCCTGAAATACGAGCAGGGATGTGTGCTCAATGCCCTGAGTTACGGAGGCATGGACGGCTGGATTCCGATCTGGATCGAGCGCGACGCCCCATCACGCGAAGAGATGCTCAAAAACCGCAATCCATGGAAGAGCAACATGCACAAGCCCACACTGGCCCANCACGCNGCCTTCATNGCCAAATACAACNACAANGANGCCGAGTGGCTGCGTGAGGATTTNCATCATCTNCAGGCCTTNGTGGCNAAATACATGAATTTTCACCGTCANCCGGCCACNGGNCTNATGTACTGGGAGACCGACGAGGCNATNGGTGTNGACAANGATCCGTCNACATTNTACCGNCCNAACGANAGCAGCGGNTCGATNTTCCTCAACTGCCTGATGTTNCGCGANCTCCTGGCCATGGCCTATCTCGCCGAATGNCTCAACATGCCCGAGATCAAGGACTATTACGATACACAGGCCNCACAGCTNTGCCTCGATATACGCGAGCATTGCTGGGATCCNCGCGATATGTTTTACTACAGCGTAGACCTCAATCTGCTACCCGTAGAGAAACCCGACATACAGTCGCTGCAGCCCGGCCAGCTGTTCCTGCATGTGGGCCAGCCGCGCAATTACGACTGTCTGATACAGAGATTCAGCGTGTGGAGCGGCTTCATGGCCATGTGGGCAGGCATTGCCACCAAGGAGCAGGCGTTGCAGATGGTGAGCAAGCATCTCAATAATCCGGTGGAATTTGACTGCATCGCCGGCGTGCGCACGCTCTCACCTCTCGAAAAGATGTACAATGTGACAGCGAGCGGTAATCCATCGTCATGGCAGGGACCGGTATGGATCAATGTCAATTACCTGGTGTTCAGAGGACTGCTCAGATACGGATACGATGACGAGGCCCGCAAACTCGCCGAGAAGACCATACTGCTGCTCGGACGCGACTTCGAGCGATTCGGCGCGCTGCATGAATATTATCTGCCCGACAATGGCGAGCCCGTGCTCAACAAAGGCTTCCAGAACTGGAATTTCCTTGTGCTCAATATGATGGCATGGCTTGACGGCAAATCCGTAGCCATCGAATTTTAATATCTCATGCAATTATTCCTACTTGGGATTACCAGCTATTCCTCACCACCTCTTAGATGCTTCTTGGGTGTGACCCCGAGCTCCTTGAGAGCAGTCACACGCCCCATAACACTGCCACGCCCCGTGTAAAGACGGCTGCGCGCAGTGTCAAAGGCCGTGCGTACCTGATTGAGCCGCATATCGATATCAATAAAGGCATCCTCGAAGCCCACCACCTTGTCATACAGGTCTGCCGCAGTGGCGATGATCTTCTCCACGTTCTTGCCCTGACGGTCATATTGCCATAGATTGTAGGCGAGCTGTAGGGCCATAAGCAGATTGGACGGCGAGATTATGATGATACGNCNNNCGTANGCGTCGGTCGTAAGTGTCGGATCGTGCTTCACCGCCGCGATATACGCGCTCTCGTTGGGGACGAACATCAGCACATAGCCTATTGCCTGATCCACAATGCTGCTGTAGTCGCGTTCCACGAGTTCGTCTACATGCCGGCGCACGCTCCGCACATGCTCGCGCAGCAGCCTGGTGCGCTCAGCCTCATCCTCGGTGGACACACTCTCGGCGTAGGCAGTCAGCGACACTTTGGAGTCGATGATCACACATCTGCCTTCCGGAAAGCGCACCACTACATCAGGATAGGCACTCTTTCCCTTTCCATCCTTATATTCACGCTGCACATAGTATTCCTCATCGCGGCGCAGACCGCTGTTTTCGAGCAACGTCTCCAGCACCATCTCACCCCAGTTGCCCTGCCGCTTGGTATCGCTCTTGAGCGCGCGTGTTAGATTGCCGGCCTCATCCCCTATCCTCTCGGTGGCATCTAAAATGCGCCCCACAGCCTGCTCCTGCTGCTGCGAGAATAGCCGCAGTGTAGACTCGAATGTGGCCTGCAGGGCCCGCTTGTCTACCTCGCTCTGTGTGCGGCTGGCCTCGAGAGCCTGCTGGAATTCGGCGAACTTACGCTGTATGGGCTGCAGCAGGTCATTCATCTGCATCCTGTTGGTGTCCTGCAACCGAGCCTGCCTTTCGGCCAGGGCATCGGCCTGCGAGCGCATCAGCTCGTCCTTCACTGAATCGAGGCGCATCTGCCATTGGCGGTTATTGTCGTCAATCGCCTGACGTGACCTTGCCCGCTCATGTTCCAAGGCGCTGCGGTATTCATCTATACGCGACAACGCATCGGCCAGACGGCCGGTGACAGCCCGCAGCTCGCCACCCTTCATCATCCATATAATGGCAGCCCCGGCGGCCACGCCGAGAATAAACCATAGCAATGTCATTTACGCTCCTCCAGAAATTGAGTGAGTTTTTCTTCCTTTGAGCGTGTCACGGCCACACGGCCAGACCTCACGAATTGCAGTATGCCGTAATTCTTGAGCTCGTCGAATAATTTTTTTGTCTCGTCGGTATGTCCGGTCTTCTCTATCACCACATGTTCGCGTGTNATTTCCAGNATACGCGCGTTATGGCTCCTGATTATCCTCTCTACGTTAGTGTGGTCGAGAAGNTGCTCCACCGGCACNTTATANAGTGCCACNTCCTGATACACGATATCCTCATCGGTATACAGATANGCGCGGAGCACATCGACACGNTTCTCGATGAGNCGCACCACCCTGCGCATCATCTCCTCATCNCTCTTGCACGTGATCACGAACTTATGNACNCCNTCGATNGACGAAGGGCTCACNGACAGACTCTCGATATTCAGACCGCGACGNGTGAATATAATGGTAATCTGATTNAGTATACCCACCTGATTCTCAGAAAATACAGCGATGGTATAGAGTTGCTTCTCCTTNGTCATACATTCATTGGTCTATATTATACATCTCGTTGAGATTTATCATTATATTATCCACGNTATCCTTCATCATCGGGAACACCATATCATTTTCATCGATATTGACGTTGATCAGATAGCTGCTGTCCGACGCGAGCATCCTGCCCACCNCNNGCACCAGGTCTCGACGGTTGGCTACATTTTCGGCCTGGATACCGTATGCCCTCGCAATAGCCACAAAGTCAGGATTCACGAGCGGAGTGGCTGAGAAGCGGCCGCCGTAGGCCACGGACTGCANCTGGCGCACGTTGCCCAGAAAATTATTGTTGAGAAGCACGATCTTTATGGCAGTGCCGTTTTCAAGGATTGTGCCGAGCTCCTGAATGGTCATCTGCAGGCCGCCGTCACCNACAAAGAGCACTACCTCNCTGTCACTGCNGCCCATCTTGGCCCCGATGGCAGCCGGCAGACCGTAGCCCATAGTGCCCAGGCCACCNGATGTCACAATCGAACGCGGATTNACGAACTTGCTGTATCTGGCCGCCATCATCTGGTTGAGCCCGACATCAGTCACCACCACAGTATTATCAGGTGACTGTCTTCTCACCTCGTTCACCACCTCGCCCATTGTCATTGGCGCTCCGTCGCCGGGATGCAGCTCCGGGTCTATTACGAGCCGACGTTCATCGGCATCGATACGGTCGAATTCAGCGAGCCAATCGGGATGTGAAGCCTCCCTGACCAGCGGCAACAACTCTGTCAGCACCCGGGCGGCATCGCCGTGAATCTTTACATCGGCCTTGATGATCTTGTCAAACTCCGTACCGTCAATATCGATATGCACGACTTTTGCATCAGGAGCGTAGCAGGCCGGGGTCCCTGTGACACGATTATCAAAGCGCATACCCACAGCCACTATCAGATCTGCACGGTTAGTATTTACATTCAGCGACATACGCCCGTGCATACCCACCATGCCGCGGTTGTGCCTGTGGCCGGTGGGCATGGCCGACAGTCCCATCAGGGTGAGTCCCACCGGTATATCGGCTTTTTCAGCAAGGTGTCTCAGAGCATCCTCGGCCGAGCTGATAGTCACACCCTGTCCGGCGATAAGCAACGGACGGCGGCTCTCGTTGATAAGGGCAGCGGCCTCTTTGATTGCCGTTGCATCCGGCTCGGGCACGGGATCGTATGAGCGTATACCCTCACATGGCCTGTACGCATAGTCGGTGAATTCGTTTTGTGCATTGACNGTGATGTCGAGAATCACCGGACCCGGACGACCTGTGCGTGCTATATGAAAGGCACGGGACACAGCAGCGCCCACCTCATCGGCACGCCATATCTGACAGCTCCATTTCGCCACAGGGAGGGTGACACCGACCACATCGGTCTCCTGAAAAGCATCGAAGCCGAGCAATCCCGCATCCACCTGCCCGGTCACTATCACGAGAGGGGTAGAGTCGGCCAGGGCATCGGCTATACCGGTGACAAGATTGGTGGCGCCGGGACCTGATGTGGTGAACACGACTCCGGGAGTACCCGTCACACGTGCGTAGCCCTGGGCTGCGTGTATGGCTCCCTGCTCGTGACGTGTGAGCACATGCACCACNTCGTCACGGTGGTCATAAANGGCATTGTAGACCGGCATGATTGACCCGCCCGGATACCCGAACACTCTGCTGACACCTTCGTTAATGAGCGAGCGCATCACAGCCTCGGCTCCTGTAATTCTCTCTTTTTCTTTCATTATCTTTTTTACCTTACACCGGTGGTCATATATTCCGCCTGAATCGGCAGCAAGTGATAGTGGATGTCCACCTGCAACCTGATCAGATATTCTGCTCCGCGCATTGCGCGTCGGCTTCCTGGATAAAGGAATCCTTGAAGCCGATGAAATACAGCACACCGTCGATACCTATCGTAGAGATCGACTGCTTGGCTGTGGCCTTGACCTTAGGCTTGGCATGAAACGCGATACCGAGTCCGGCGGTGCTCAGCATCGGCAGGTCGTTGGCTCCGTCGCCCACGGCTATGGTCTGCGCGATATTGATATTCTCCACCTGAGCTATGATCCTCAGCAGCTCGGCCTTACGCTTGCCNTCNACCACATCGCCCAGATAGCGGCCGGTGAGATGTCCGTCTTCGATCTCAAGCTCGTTGGCATATACGTAATCGAATCCGAAGCGGTTCTTGAGATAGTTACCGAAATATGTGAATCCGCCGGAGAGGATAGCAGTCTTGTATCCGGCGCGCTTGAGCACACGCATCATGCGTCCGACACCCTCGGTGATGGGCAGATGCTCGGCGATGTCGGCCATCACGCTTACATCNAGNCCCTTNAGCAGACTCACNCGCTTGGCNAANCTCTCNGTNAAGTCNATCTCGCCNCGCATCGCNCTCTCGGTGATNGCCTTCACCTCATCACCCACACCGGCGCGTGCGGCAAGCTCATCGATGACCTCGGTCTCTATAAGCGTGGAATCCATATCGAAGCACACGAGACGGCGTGAGCGACGGTATATAGTGTCTTCCTGCAGCGAGATGTCGAATTCGCCCTCGCTGCTGATCTCCATAAACCTGCGCTGCATGGCGCCGACATCGCGCAGATTGCCGCGCACCGAGAACTCCACGCACGATTTCGAGCGGGGCTCCTCGTCGTCGAGCGGCGGCCGTCCGGTCAGACGCTGTATGCTGTCGATGTTAAGTCCCTCTTCAGCAATCTCCCGGGCTATCATGGACAGATGGCGTGCGGTGAGCCTGCGCCCCAGGGTGGTGATGATCCAGCGGTTCTTGCCCTGACGCGACACCCAGTCATTATATTCATCGGCTGTGACGGGCGAAAATTTCACCTGCACATTGAGCTCGGTGGCCTTGAACAGGATATCCTTCATCATGTTACCCGAAGCTGCCGCATCGAGCTTGACAAGGAAACCCAGAGAGAGCGTGTGGTGTATGTCGGCCTGGCCGATATCCAGCACAGCCGCATCATATTTGGCGAGTATCTCAGTGAGCGCACTTGTCACACCGGGCTTATCCGAGCCGGATATGTTTATCAAAATCAATTCAAAGGCCATATCGTCAATTTTACAGTTATCTTTTTTACACGGCAAATTTAGTGATTTTTTGCATTTGATGATTCACTTTTGCAAAAAAACATATACCTTTGCAGGTCTAACTAATTCACGGCTGAATCTGACGTCCACAAACCAATCACCGGATTGCCGGTCAGTCGCATCATTTCCGTGATTATGGAGTATATTATCGAGGCTCTTAACATATCGCATCCCGGTAAACGCAAGGACAAGGACGGAAAGCCCCATCAGGAGGATTCCATATATCCCGCAGAAGCTCATCCGAGTGCTTCCGACCGTCTGTTCTTGATATGTGACGGCATGGGTGGCCACGATGCGGGCGAGGTGGCCAGCAGCACCGTATGCCGGGCGATCGGAGAATACATCACCGGCAGATGTGACACAGAGGGTGAGGATTTTTCACCTGAGATACTCCATGATGCCATCGACTCAGCCTTTGACGCCCTCGACAGCCATGATACCGGAGCGGCCATGAAGATGGGCACCACGATGGCAATGCTCAAGCTGTATGACAAGGGGGCTGTCATAGCCCACATCGGTGACAGCCGGGTATATCATATACGCCCCGGAGACGATGACGACACACCGGCCAAGGTGCTCCACCGCACTTTCGACCATTCATTGGTGTTCGAGATGATCCAAGCCAATGTCATGACCGAGGAAGAGGCCCGTCTATCGCCTCACAGAAACGTGATCACCAAGGCTATGCAACCTCACCTCGAGCACCGGCCCGAGCCCGACATCACCAAGATCACCGACATCCGCCCCGGCGATTATTTCTATGTCTGCTCCGACGGAATGATCGAGAATATGGACATTCCCGAGATTGAGAGAATCTTCGCCGGCAATGATATAGAGCAAATACACCAGACACTGCTCGACGAGACAAGTGACAACGATGACAACCACTCGGCCTTTATCATACACATCAAATCCGTCACCGGCACTGGCGATGAGGCGGATCTCTACGATGCCTTTGATGCAGTGAGCCAGACCCCCTCGGTAATCCCTCCGCCGGCTGATGCCCATACCGATAAAGAGACCTCCGCCGACAGCACTCATAGTGAGGATATACTGGATGAATCCGATGACACAGTCAATACATCACACGGCTCTCGACACCGCCGTACAGTAATCACCTTGATAGCCATAGTCATTTCCATTCTCGCCATACTTGCCTGTTTAGCCGGATACCTGCAATTTTAACCTAACCATTCTTATATCACACAGCTATAACCCACCTGCCTGCTTACCTCACTGATTGTGACCGGGAGTTGAACATGTCCACGTAATTGATTGTTATAAAGATATGGATACANATGTCTCTGTATTCATGACATTTATATTCATACAGTCTCAAACATCACCACGTTTCACCATCCATCCCACTACAATCATGAACAAGATCTCATTAGCNGCTCCGATGANCGCCTGTCTGTGTCTATTCTCCTACTCATCACTCAAAGCCGGCTCTCCGGCATATCCTTCATCGCAAGAGACGGATGTCAATGTGGCCGATTCAACAAGAATGTATCCCGAAGAGATGCAGCGTACCGCGTTGCTGAGGGATTCCAAAGTGATATATGTCAACGGCGGTGACGGCGGATATGCCCCGCGCGATTCTGCCGAGGCTCTTATGGCAAAGTTCTATGATGATCAGTTCCGTCACTCACAAGATCCCGAGGCGCCTATGTTCACCTTCATGAGCAAGAATGCCGACCTTGCGATGGGTATCGGTGCCAACGTGGTGCTGGGCGGATGGTTCAACTGGAACGGCTACATCGCCGGCTCTGATTTCTCACCCTACTCGATAGCCATACCCAAGACACCGGAGACAGAGAGGAGTCTCGACGGATCGGCCTCAGGATCATCAATATATTTCTCGATCATAGGCAAGAATGAGAAGGTAGGCAATTACCGCGTGTATATTCAGGGCGGATTCAGCGGCTACGCCCACAAAGGCTTCAAACTCAAAAAGGCATACGTGCAGATGCGCGACTTCACCGCCGGTCTGGCACCCACCACATTCTCCGACCCGGCATCACAGCCCGACGTGCTCGATTCCGGAGGCGCCAACGGCAAGGTGGGCAAGTCGAATCTGCTCGTGAGATACATGAAGACATTCCGTGGCAAGTGGTCGGTGGCCGGATCGGTCGAATTGCCCTCATCACAGCCCGATGTAAGCGGTGCGGATGTATCCAAGGTACTCGATTATGTGCCCGACTTCGCCGCCCTCGGACAGTATCAGTGGAACCGCGGCCTCAGCCACATACGCCTCGCGGGTATTGTAAGGTCGATGTCTTATCGTG
>WFLX010063726.1_pt1 | contig 19575 bp, 15 predicted proteins | sample 4967041 | NCBI WGS metagenome assembly WFLX01 (sample SAMN12857096, study PRJNA449069) | gut metagenome | isolation source: stool from male and female vole | host: Microtus ochrogaster | place: USA:Florida | collected 2017
GGCGGAACCCATGGCGCTTAAGTTTCTTGCAATGGGATATCATGCGGCAATCCTGCGGTATTCCTGTGCTCCTGCGCAGTATCCCACAGCTTTGCTGGAATTGGCAAGTGCTATGGTATTAATTCGAGACAATGCAGAGGAATGGCGTATTGATTCGGACAAAATTGTGGTACAGGGATGCTCTGCAGGAGGGCATCTGGCGGCGAGTCTTGGAATGTTTTGGGACGAAGACTTTGTGGCAGAGGGAATCGGCTTAACAGATACAACTCATGAGAAGCTGCGCCCCAACGGCATGATATTGTGTTATCCGGTTATTACTTCCGGAGAATTTGCCCACAGAGGGTCTTTTACAAAGCTTTTGGGAGATAGGCAGGGAGAACTTGGCGAAAAAATGTCTCTGGAGAAACAGGTAAACAGTAAAACTCCTAAGGCATTTATCTGGCATACTTTTGCAGATCAGTCGGTACCTGTAGAAAATTCTCTGCTGTTGGTGGGTGCACTTAGGAAAGCGGGTATTCCCACAGAGTTTCATATGTATCCGGTGGGTGCCCACGGATTAGCGCTGGCGAACCATTTGACGGAGACATCGGATGGCCGGGCTGTGCAGGAAGAGTGCAGCACATGGATTGAATTAGCAAAGACTTGGCTGGAGAATTTGTAGTTGATATTGTGACTTTATGGCAGCGGAGTAATAGGGCTCCGTTGCTGTTTTATATTTATTTAATACTATTTTTCTTGAATTTTGTTGGAAATGTATTATAATAAAAAAGCATTTAATTGTATATGGTCGATTAGATAGACGGACATAAATGAAAAATTGGCAACTATATGAGGAAGGAGCAAAGGATGTATTATTTAACCAAGAGAAAGTACAGTGGAACAATCGCACTTGTATTGGCAGGAGCCATGTTTCTGGCAGGCTGTGGTAACAGAGATGCGGCAAGCACTGAAATAGCGGATGTTGTAGTGGATATGCAGCAGGCGGATGTAGGAAGTCTGACCCTTCAAAGTAATTTTGTGGGAAGCGTTTCTCCTCAGGAATTGGTATATGTTATTCCTTTTGTTTCCGGTACTATCACGGAGGTAAATTATAATGTGGGGGATTATGTCAATGCAGGGGATGTGCTTTTTAAAATAGATGATGAAGGTGCACAGATGCAGCTACAGCAGGCGCAGCTGAGCGCTGCAAACGCAAAGCAGCAAGTGAATATGGCGACAGGAAGCCAGCAGGAATCTACAGATATACAATTGGAAGGCGCAATCGTGCAGGCAAAGAGCGGCTACGAGCAGGCGCAGATTGCTTATTTTCAGGTAAAGGATGCTTATGAGGAATTAGATGATGCGGTGACGGAGTATGAGAAATTAGTGGGAAATTTTGAACAGGCGATTAACAGTGGACGGGTGGATGCGATTGCTGCAATGCAGCCCATAGTGGAGGCCTCTCTTCCTAAGGATACCACTTCATCTACTATATCGGGAAGTGACCTTTCGGCTAGTCCACAGATAGTTTTAGGCAAGGCAAAGTCACAGTTGGCAACTCTGCAGACACAAAGGGACAATTTACATACTTCATTTCTTCAAGCAGCTTCCGCATATCGAGCAGCGGAGGAGGGGCTTAAACTTTCGGAGAACTCTGCTATTCTTGCACAAGGGCAAATCCGTGAAGATGCCAATGCACAGGCAAAAACCAGCCTGCAGTTAGCGCAGCTTGGCGTGGAAAGTGCAGAACTTGCGTTGTCTTATTATACAATAACAGCGCCTATTTCAGGCATCATTCAGAGCCGGAGCGTGGAAGTGAATGGTATTGCGGGACAGCAGTCTCCTGCATTTGTCATTGCCAATGAAAATAGCATGCAGGTCACATTTCAGGTAAGTGAATCTGTGAAAAGCACTCTGCAAGTGGGAGACGCCATTACGGTGGAGCGCAATGGGAAAAATTATGCAGGAACTGTCACAGAGATTGGAGTTGCGGTAAACCAGCAGACAGGTCTGTTTCAGGTGAAGGCAAACATAAATGCAGACGGGGATGAACTGCCCCCCGGTGTGTCGGTAAAGCTTACCGCAGATACTTATTCCATCAATAATGTAATATTGATTCCCTATGATGCGGTCTATTATGACAGCACCGGAGCCTATGTATATCTTTGTGTGAACAATAAAGCAGTAAAGACTTATGTGATAACGGATATTTTTGATGACACTACCATTGCGATTGTAGACGGTATCTCAAAAGGGGATCTTGTGATTACAAGCTGGTCCCCCAGACTGTTGGATGGCGTTGCGGTTACAGCATCTGATGCAGTAGGAAAGTAGAGGGCTGGCGGATGAATCTTACAAAGCTTGCATTAAAACGCCCAGTATCCTGTTTTTTGATGATTTTGGCGTTGGCTGTATTTAGTATTTCTTCCATATTTGGATTTCGTTTGGAGTTGACTCCTGATATTGAGATGCCCATGTTGATTGTTATGGCGACTTATCCTGGTGCAGACCCGGAGAGCGTGGATAAGCTGGTGGCATCTAAAATTGAAGATGCAGGCTCATCTTTAAGCGGAGTGGATTCTGTGACTACGATGTCCTCGGAAAACTATTGTCTGGTGTTATTTACCTATGACTATGGTGTGGATATTGACGAATGCCACAACGATCTGAGAGCGGCGCTAGAGGTGGCGGCATTAGAATTTCCTGAGGATGCCTCGGATCCTACCATTATTGAGATGAACATGAACAGTGTGCCCATCTTAATGGTTTCCGTGATTGAAGCGGGTGATGTGGATTTGTTGAAGGTGGTTAATGAATCTGTGGTTCCGGAGTTGGAATCTCTCACGGGAGTGGCGCAGGTCAGTGTCAGCGGCGGCAGCGAGGACTATATAAAAATAGAGTTAAACGAGACCATGCTGCGACAGTATGGATTGACTATGGCTTCTGTGGCGCAGTTTCTTGGAGCAGTGGATTTTACTTATCCGGCAGGCAGCGTTAAGCAAGGCTCGCAGGATATCAGCATAGCTACTTCCATGGAATATAATACGGTGCAGAAGTTAAAAGAAGTGCCTCTTATGACAGCTACGGGCAGCGTTATCATGCTGCAGGATGTGGCGGAAGTCACGCTTGCTTCCAAAGAAGCGAACAGCATGAGCCGTTATAATGGGAAAGATAATGTCAGCATCAGCATTCAGAATAAGAGCAGCTTTGGTACAGTAAATGTCTGTAATGATGTGGTAAAAGAACTGAAAAAACTTCAGGAAGAAAATCCTGCAATTACCTTTGATATTACATACAATGCGAGTGATTCCATTGTGGATTCCCTGTCTTCAGTGGCACAGACATTGATTCTTGGTGTCGTGTTCACAATGCTTGTGCTGTTTGTGTTTTTTGGAGATTTTAAGGCAAGTTTGATTGTAGGTGCATCCATGCCCATATCACTGTTCCTTACCATAATTTTAATGAGTTTTATGGGATTTTCCATGAATATTGTGACTTTGGGCTCTTTGGTCATTGCCATTGGTATGATGGTGGATGCTTCTATTGTGGTGATAGAGAGCTGTTTTAGAAAGAAAGAGAAGAAAGAGGATTTCAAAGAGGCAGCATTTGAAGGAACGAAAGAAGTGACAGCTTCCATTGTTGCTTCCACTATTACGACCATTGTAGTATATCTGCCGCTGGCGACAATGAAAGGCTTGTCAGGTCAGATATTTTACCAATTAGGTTTTACCATCGTGTTTGCCATGATGGCTTCTTTGATAGCAGCTATGATGCTGGTGCCTTTGTTTTATTGTATATTCAAGCCCATACCCAAGGATAATCTGCCTATCGATAAATTGCTGGCAAAAATTCATGCAGGCTATCGGAAATTATTGCGTAAAATTTTGCATAAACGTGTCATGGCAGTGTTAGTTTCCGTGGCATTAGTTGTAGTGGCATTGATAATGGCAGGAACTCTTAATATGGAGCTGATGCCCTCTGCTGACGAGGGCATGGTACAGGTAGCAATCAATTTCCGTTCCGGAACTACATTGGAGACGGAAGATGCCGCCATTCAAAGGTGGGAGCAGATTGCCAGCGAGGATGAGGATGTTGCTAGTTATTCGGTCTCTATAGGAAGTGGTTCCGGCATTATGTCCAGCGGCGGAGGAAGCGCAAATTTGACCGCAACCCTAAAGAAAGACCGCAAGTTGTCCACTGCGCAGATGGTGGACAAATGGAATGAAATAGCGGCCACCATGACAAATATGGATATCACTGTGTCAGCAACCGGAAGCAGTATGAGTAGTATGATGAGCACCGGAAGCTATGAGGTGGATTTACAAGGCAGTGATATGGAAGCATTGAAGCAGGTTGCTGCTGATTTGCAGATAGAATTATCAAAAGTAGATGGCGTAATAAAAATGGATAATTCCTTGGCCAACGCCAGCACTATGGCAAGGGTACAGGTGGACCCTTTAAAAGCAATGCAATATGGTCTGACCCCTATTCAGGTGGCGATGACCTTAAACAATGTGCTCAGCGGTGTAAGCCCTCTGACGATTGCCAGAGAAGGTTCCGAATACGAAGTGCGCTTGGAATATCCCAAGGGAATGTACGATGATTTGAATCAGCTGATGGATTTAGGCTTGAGCACTTCCTTTGGTGTTACTGTGCCTTTGCGTGATATCGCAGAAATTGTCTATGTGGACAGTCAGGAAACGATTACAAAACAGGATGGTCTGTATCTGGTAAGCTTGACAGCAACCCTGACCTCCGATAAAATATTTGAGGCGCAGAGTGCTATTGAAGAAGTAATGGCAAAGACAGTATTTCCGGAATCCGTTTCTCCGGCTGAAAGCATGATGGTGGAGATGTTGAACGAGGAGTTTGCCAGCTTGTTCAAAGCAATACTGACAGCAGTATTTTTGGTATTTTTGGTGATGGCAATGCAGTTTGAGTCTCCCAGATTTTCCATTATGGTCATGCTGTGTATACCATTTTCGCTGATTGGTTCTTTCTTCCTGCTGTTTATTACCGGTTCCACCCTCAGCATGGTATCTTTGATGGGATTTTTGATGTTGATAGGTATCGTGGTAAACAATGGTATTTTGTTTGTGGATTCCACCAATATGTTAAAGCAGGAGATGCCTGTGGAGGATGCTTTGATTGAAACAGGTATTATCAGGCTTCGTCCCATTCTGATGACTACGCTGACCACCATTCTCTCTATGGTGCCCATGGGCATGGCAATCGGCGGCGGCAATGCTGTTATGATGCAGGGAATGGCGCTGGTTATTATTGGAGGTCTGATTGCCTCCACCGTGTTGACCTTGATTTTGATTCCTACATTCTATCTTATTTTGGATAAGGAAGAGAGAAGTAAGCGCAAGGAGCAGAGGAGACTACGCAAATTATGAAGTATACAGGGGGTTGAATGAAGTATATTGTTTTGGACCTTGAGTGGAACCAGGGAAATTCAGAGACGGAAACAGAAGCCGAAAAGCTTGCCTTTGAAATTATAGAAATCGGCGCTATTCAATTAAATGACAGATATGTCATGATTAGTGAATTTAATGAGCTGATACGGCCGAGAGTATATCAGGAGATGCATCCCGTTACCGGGAGGCTCATTCATTTGCAGATGAAGGAATTAGAGCGGGGCAGGCTGTTTAAAGAGGTGGCGGAACAGTTTTTGGATTGGTGCGGGCAGGAATATCGTTTTTGTACATGGGGAGTTCTGGATCTTCCACAGCTGCAGCATAATATGAAATTTTATGGGATGGAGCCCCTGTCTCAAGGACCGATTCCTTTTTTGGATGTGCAGAAACTGTTTGCGTTGGCATATGAGGAAAACGCAAAAGTCAGAAGAACTCTGGAATATGCCATTGATTTTTTAAAGGTGGAGAAGGACATTCCCTTTCATCGGGCATTCAGCGATGCCTATTATACGGCGAAGGTGTTTGCAAAGCTGGCTCAGGAGCGACCGGATATTCTGGTGAATCTTTCCTATGATGTGACCAATCCGCCAAAGCGGAGGGAAGACGAAGTAAAAATACAGTTTGAGAATTATTTTAAATATATCTCCAGGCAGTTTGGCGACAAGGCGGAAGCCATGGAAGACAAGGAGGTCTCCTCCAGCAAATGCTATTTATGTCACTGTAATCTGAAGAAACAGGTGAAGTGGTTTACGCCCAATGGGAAGAATTATTACTGTGTGGCATACTGCGAGAAGCATGGATACCTCAAAGGAAAAATAAGGGTCCGCAGGACGGAGGAAGATATGGTTTATGTGGTAAAGACTACCAAGTTTATCTCCGAAGAAGAGGCGGAGGAAATTGCCGAACGCTATGAACACATCAAAGAACTGCGTAAGCAGCACCGGAAAAAAAGACATTAATGGTGCCGCCTGCCGACTCGGGTTCGGAAGCCGTTCCTGCGCCGCTGGCGGCGTTTTGCTGCCGAAATTGCTTTTTTACGGTTTAGCGCAAAATCATCCGAAGCGGGAAGAGGGCGTTTGCGCCGTCTTCTGTCCCTCAGCCATGAACGGCGGGTATTGCGGGAAGAAAAGTAATAATTTTTATATATAAAGAAAATCAGGTAGATTGCACCGCAGACGGCTGCAAAAGCAAGGATATAGAGCAACACCTTAAAGATATTGATAAATATGATGGAAACTGCTCCGACACCGGACTTAGAAGTGNCTNCATTATTATTGGCATCCGAATCTACATTAAAANCATAAGGGGATNTGGTGTTGGTGGACAAGNCTACAGAGGCAGAGCCGATATACTCACCATGGTATGTATAAGTGATGATGGCGGCTTGATTTTCGTTTTGTGTCTCATAGGAGATGGAGGAAACCGTGTCAGAAAATTCCGCTGTTTTGGGCAAAACAATATAATCATCCTTGTTTAGCGCAAGAATAGGCTGGGAATTGCCAAAGACATCATAATCGCTGTAAAAGGAACCTGTATTATTAATATTGTATTTAGTCTCTGCCTGAGAAATATTCACCCGATCAAAGTTGGCGAATCCATAGTCAAACAGGGCAATAGTATCTTCGTAATTCAGATTGTTCTCATCCTTCATGACGACGCAAATAAGTTTCAGGCCGTCCTTTTCAGCACAGGAAACAAGAGTGTATCTGGCATCATTGGTAAAACCCGTTTTACAGCCCACCAGATATTTATATTCGTATTGACCGCCGGGGATTAACTCCATTTTATTTTTGTCTCTGTACTCTCCGGTTTTCTTCTGAAGGACCAGCATGGGGGTCATAGTCATATTACACAGCACTTCGCTGGCAAAAAAGGCTCGTCCAATCATTGCCAAATCATAGGCGCTGGTATAATGATCCTTGTCCGGCAGACCATTGGGATTGACAAAATGAGAATCCACACAACCCAATTCTTTGGCCCGTTTGTTCATTATATCTGCAAAATTATCCCATGTGCNCCCGATATNTNCAGCCACGGCATAAGATACCTCGTTGGCGGAGCGGNTCAAAATGGCATTCAGACATTCTTCCATAGTCNAGGTATCACCTTCATTCATGGCGATGTGNTTACTGTCCAGAGGAATGCCAAACACGGCATTGTGGGAAAAAGTCACCACTTCATCCATGGAACATTGCTCTATGGCAATCAGGGAAGTTAAAATTTTGGTGGTGCTGGCAGGATATTCCTGCTTATGAATATTTTTGGCATACAAAATAGCACCGGTTTTTGCTTCCATCAAAATGGCGGACTCCGCATTGACGATGGGACCGGTGGGCCAGTTTTCAATTTTATTGGATTCAATGGGCATTGTCCGCTGCATCTCTATGCGCCGTTGCGCAGTCTCGGTAATTGCAAAAACAGGAAGCGTTTGAAAACAAAACAGGCAGAAAGCGCAGATTACGGCAACAAGGCGGACAGATAATTTATATAAAAAATGTTTTGAGTGATAAAACATAATAATCTCCATCCTACAATATCTTGTGATTTTATCTTACCATATGCACTATTCATATTGCAAGGAAGTATTTCCTTTTTTGAGATATTTTGATATAATTGGGGCAGGATAAGGAGTGTCATTATGAGATTGCGGAATATAACAGGTTCAAGGGAAGTAATTGCGGAGAGTCCCTATGTGGTGAAAGAAGAAAGCTTGAAGGAATGTCCGGGGCGTTGGCAGGAAATTTTTGGAAATAAACAGCCCATCCATATTGAAATCGGCATGGGAAAAGGCAAATTTCTATATACCATGGCAAAGATGCATCCCGATATCAATTATGTGGGAATTGAAAAATATTCCAGCGTACTCCTTCGTGCTATTCAAAAAATGGAGGAGGAAGAGCTGCCCAATTTAAAATTTATCCGCATGGATGCAGAAAATATTGATCAGGTATTTGGCAGCAAAGAAGTGGATAAAATATATTTAAACTTTTCGGACCCATGGCCCAAAGACCGTCATGCCAAGCGCAGGCTGCCTTCCAGACAGTTTTTGGCAAGATATGACTTGATTTTAAAAAAGGAAGGGCGTCTGGAATTTAAAACGGATAACAGAGCATTATTTGATTATGCGGTGGAGGAGCTTAAACCGGCGGGCTGGCAAGCGGACGTCATTACTTATGACCTTCACGGGGACCCAAAGTTGATGCAAGACAATGTGATGACCGAGTACGAGGAGAAATTTTCCGGGCAGGGGAATCCCATTTGCAAGTATGTAATTCACAGAGTGTAGCTTTATTAGACAATTGCGAAACTTTAGATTTTCAATCGAATTGTACAGATTGTGTATTTTAGAACAGACGCGCTTTCGCTTCGTGAAAAACACAACGGTACATAAGATGCCAAAGTACGGCATCTAAGTACCGGTGTTTTTCAAGAGTCTGTTTTAAAACACACAATTGCCCAATTCGGGGCCAAGATAATAGAGTTTCGCAAACATCAAAAATAGTTTTAGTAAAGAAAAGGAGGAAAGGTATGGAATACACATTTACGACTGAAAATTTTGAGACGGAGGTGCTGCAGTCCGAACTGCCGGTATTAGTGGATTTTTTTGCGGATTGGTGCGGCCCCTGTAAAATGATGGCGCCTATAGTGGAGAGTCTTGCCGAGAAGATGGAAGGAAGGCTCAAGGTTGGCAAGTGCAATGTCAGTGAAAATATGCCTTTGGCACAGAAATACAGGGTGGCAAATATTCCGGCTTTTAAGATTTTAAAAAACGGAGAAGTCATAGCCGATATGATAGGCGCTATGGATGAGGACGAGTTTTGTGCGATGGTAGAGGAAGCCTTGGCGTGACTCACACAATCTCACAGGCCCCAAATTCTACAGGACCAAAGCTTTTATGAGAAGAATGCAAGGCGAATTTATTCGCCTTGCATTCTTCAGCGTGAGAAAGCTCTGCAGAGCTTTCTCACGCTATTATGGATGGTACAGCTTTTGAGATTGATAGGTGGGCTCGCAGGTCAGATTTACACCCAGCTTGCGAAGGATATTTTTGTCCACATGGGACAGAATGACACTAGAATGAACTTCGGAACCCCGCAGTTTTTGCAGTTGTTCCATAGCAAGCCTTGCGGTGCTGTCCGTAGCCGCGCAGATGGAAAGCGCCAGCAGGACTTCATCCGTATGCAGTCTGGGATTACGATTTCCCAGATGTTTTACTTTTAAATCCTGAATGGGGCCAATGGTTTCCGGAGAAATCAGTTGGATTGAATCATCGATGCCGGCTAATGCCTTTAAGGCATTTAACATCATTGCGGAAGTTGCTCCAAGCAAAGCGCTGGTTTTTCCGGTAATAATGCGCTGATCCGGCAGTTCAATGGCTGCGGCAGGTTCACCGGTAGCTTCCGCNNTTACTTTGGCGGCGCTTATGACAGCTCTGTCATCTGGAGAAATTTCTGCTTGATTCATCAGAAGTNCAATTTTAAGTACGGAATCTTTGTCTGCACTGCCTTGTCTCTGTTGGCACAAGGTGTTATAATATCTGCGGATAATTTCTTGCTNGGCNGCATATTTGACAGCTTCGTCATCTATGATGCCAAACCCCGCCATATTGACACCCATNTNAGTAGGAGACTGATAAGGGCANTCTCCCATGATTTTTTCAAACATGGCGCGCAGGACGGGGAAAATTTCTACATCCCGGTTATAATTAATAGTGGTCTCTCCATATGCCTCCAAATGGAAGGGATCAATCATATTCACGTCATTCAAATCCGCCGTCGCGGCTTCATAGGCCAAATTCACAGGATGCTTTAAGGGCAGATTCCAAATGGGAAAAGTCTCATATTTGGCGTATCCTGCCTGAACTCCTCTTTTGTATTCATGATACAACTGGGAGAGGCAGGTGGCCATTTTGCCGCTTCCCGGACCCGGCGCAGTAATCACTACCAGAGAACGGGAGGTTTCTATGTAATCGTTTTTGCCATAGCCCTCATCGCTCACAATCAGAGGAATATTGGAGGGATAGCCGGGAATAGGATAATGGCGGTACACTTTCATGCCAAGGGATTCCAATTTTTTCTGATAGGCAATGGCGCTGGGCTGTCCTGCAAAATGAGTCAGGCACACACTGCCCACATACAAGCCATATCCCCTGAAGGCATCAATCAGACGAAGTACGTCCACATCATAAGTGATTCCTAAGTCTGAACGGATTTTATTTTTTTCTATGTCTCCAGCATTGATAACAATAACAATTTCAGCCTGATCCTTTAACTGAGCCAGCATATTGATTTTACTGTCCGGCTTAAAACCCGGAAGAACTCTGGAAGCATGATAATCATCAAATAATTTTCCGCCAAATTCCAGATAAAGTTTTCCTCCAAATGTAGCAATACGTTTTTTGATATTCTCAGACTGCATTTTAAGATACTTGTCGTTATCGAAGCCTGTTTTAACCATTGTAATCCTCATTTCTGTGTCCATCTGGGCACAATGTTATCCTTTCGGTTAGTAAATTTTATTTGTGATACATGAGCATCTTCCGCTCACACCCATATCTTGTATCATACAAAAAAAATCTGCCAAAATCAATGGGAATTTTGTGTAAGTGTAAAAAATTAACAATAACACCCTCACCATTTGCAAAAATCAAACAGGTGTTGTATTATAAGTGTTAAGTGCGTTTTGAACGCAGAGAAAGGAGTTTCCATGGAGAACATAAAAGAGTACAAAAAAGATTTTTCCCAGCTGGGTCTGATGTTCGTGATTGGCTATATTATTATTATGGTGGCACAAACGAGTGTGGCTGCAATCGTATTTCACTTAAAGCCGGAATGGCAGGGCAATATGAATGTAATAATACTGCTTTCCGCAGTGCCCATGTATCTGATAGGGATGCCGATTCTGATTTTTTTGGTGAGCAGGCTGCCCGGCAGGACTCCCCAAAAGCATAAAATGAAGCCGGGGCAGTTTGTATTGTCGTTTATTATGTGTATTGCTATTATGTATGTCAGCAATTTTATTACAGTGATTCTTGCCAGCATCATAGAAACATTAAAAGGAAGTCCTGTGAACAACGAAGTAGCAAATCTGGCTGCTTCTGCCGATATGAGGCTTACCTTTGTGTATATGGTGTTACTTGCTCCGATTTTTGAAGAATTCATCTTTCGAAAGCTGATTGTGGACAAGACCTTGAAATATGGTGAAGGAGCTGCCATTGTACTTTCCGGTGTAATGTTTGGGTTATTTCATGGCAATATCAGCCAATGTCTCTATGCTGCTACCATGGGGATGTTTTTGGCATTTCTCTATGTAAAGACGGGGAATCTTAAGATTACCATAGGTATTCATATGTTGATTAACTTTATGGGGAGTATTGTCAGTATTCTGGTTATGAAATTAATTCATTATGAGGAATTGATGAAAATAATGGAAAAGCCCGTGGAGGAACAAACCGGACTGCTCATGAGGAATGTTATGGAGAATCTGCCGGGCTGGCTGCTGTATATGTTGTATGGCTGTGTCATCATGGGGTTGATGATTGCCGGTGTTGTTATGTTGATTGTGTTCCGCAAACGCTTTGTTATAAAGCCGGGAGAGGTGGTATTGCCCAAGGGACAGCGGTTTAGCATAATGTTTTTAAATGTGGGAATGATTTTGTACTGTTTGCTTTTTATCGGTGTAATAATTGCACAACTTTTGATGTAAAGGATGTAGGTTATGTATTTATTTGACGGAAGAATTCGTTTTACCGAAGTGGACAGCGAGGGAAAGCTGTCGTTAAATGCGCTTTTAAATTATTTTCAGGACTGTTCCACTTTTCATTCCGAGGACTTGGGAATCGGTGTGGATTATCTGAAAGAGAATCATATGGTATGGGTAATGTCCTCATGGCAGATCGTGGTGGAGCGTTATCCAAGATTATGCGAGCAGGTCAGGATAGGAACCTTGCCCTATGAGTTTAAAGGCTTTTTGGGCATGCGTAATTTTGCCATGCTTACAACCCAGGGAGAATATCTGGCCAAAGCAAATTCTCTTTGGAGTCTGTTAAACACAGATACGGGAAAGCCCACCCTGCCCACGGAAGTCATGAGGGAAAAATACGTATTGGAAGAAAGACTGCCTATGGATTATGCCCCCAGAAAAATTGTGGTACCAAAGAGCGGCGAAAGCAGGGAAGCCATTGTGGTGAAAAAGCACCATCTGGATACCAATCATCATGTGAATAATGGACAGTATGTGGATATGGCATTGGAGTTTCTGCCGGACGGGTTTGTGATTACCCAGATGAGGGCGGAGTACAAAAAGCAGGCATTNTTGGATGATGTGCTGTATCCTTACGTGGCAGTAGNAGAGAACAGCTATATCATATCCCTGACGGATGNCGAGGGNAAGCCNTATGTGATNGTGGAATTTTNCTGAGCAGAGAAATGNAACGGAAGTGAGAAATGAGGAAAGAAAATGTNCAGANTGNGAGAAAAGCAGAAACTGACAGTTGTCAAAAAAGTAGATTTTGGGGTGTATCTGGCGCCAGCAGCACAAAAGAATGAAAAGACATCCTCGGAGCGAGGAAGCTCGGAGGAACGGGTGCTGCTCCCTGCGAAGCAAGTGCCGGAAGGTACACAGATAGGGGATGTTCTGGAGGTATTTCTCTATAAAGACTCTCAGGACAGGCTGATTGCCACGACTAATCAGCCCAAGCTGGAAATGGGACAGGCGGCGCTTTTGACTGTGGTACAGGTGAATGAAATAGGAGCATTTTTGGATTGGGGGCTGGAGAAAGATTTATTTCTGCCTTTTAAACAGCAGAAAATGAAAGTGCAGGTGGGGCAGCAGGTGTTGGTGTCTCTGTACATAGATAAAAGCAACAGGCTTTGCGCTACCATGAATGTGTATGAAAATTTACGGACGGACAGCCCTTATAGGAAGGACGATCAGGTTACGGGCATAGTCTATGAAATCAGCAAAAATTTTGGTGCGTTTGTAGCGGTGGATTATCTGTATTCCGCCCTGATACCGAAAAATGAGATGTATGGCAGAATTGAAATTGGAGAGGAGATTTCCGCCCGTGTGACACAGGTGCATGAGGACGGAAAGCTGGCTCTGAGCGTTCGGGAAAAGGCATATTTGCAGATGCACAAGGATGCGGATGAAGTTTTGAAAATAATTGACAGTTATGACGGAGTCCTGCCCTTTAACGACAAAGCATCACCTGAACTGATCAGGCAGGAGACAGGCATGAGTAAAAATGAGTTCAAGCGCGCCGTGGGCAATCTGTTGAAAGCGGGAAAAATTCAGATTGAAGAAAAGATCATCCGCCGTATCAGTGAGTAGGGGCAGGATTTTTTGGGCAGCAGGCAGAAGGAGAGGCTATATGCAAAATCAAAACAGAAAACAACGGACAAACAGCATATTTTACAGATGGCTTGCTCTGTTTATGGCAGCAGTGGTGTTTATGGCAACAAGCAGTTTTACTACATTGGCAGAGGAAAGTGTAAAGTACGAGAATTCAGGAGATGTCGGCATAGAAGCTTTTGCAGAAAGAGCCAATAATTATAATTTTACGGATGCCAGCGGAATCTGTTATAGAGTTTTGGATGAGGATAAGAAGTGGGTTGAAGTGAGTGGAATAGACATAACATCCGATGAAACGAGTGCAATTCAAAATGGTGTTATGACGATTCCTGAGACGGTGACGGTGGAAGCTCAGGGTACTTATGAGGTTGTGGCAATAGGAGAATACGCATTCTATACGCGAGATGAACCTGAGAGAATGGACAGCGTAACGGAAATAAATCTTCCGGACAGTATTACAAGTATAGGACAGTTGGCATTTCGGGAATGCAGAAATTTGCAAAGCATAACCCTTCCAGAAAGTCTTGTCAGTATAGGAGACTATGCATTTTCTGGATGTAGCAGTCTGCAAAACATAACCGTTCCGGGAAGTCTTACCAGCATAGGATGGTTTGTATTTTCTGAATGCAGCAGCCTCAAAAGTGTAACTTTTTCAGAAGGTTTTACCCGTATAGAAATGGGTATGTTTTTGGGGTGTAGCAGTCTGGAAAACGTAAATCTTCCGGACAGTCTTACAGAAATAGAGTTAGGGGCATTTAGTGGGTGCAGCAGCCTGCAAAGCATAACAATCCCAGAGGGTATTACCAGCCTAAGGGGCGGTATATTTGAGATGTGCAGCAGCCTGCGTAATATAACACTTCCAGAAAGTCTTACAGACCTAGCTGGTCAAGTATTTTTCAAGTGTACTAGCTTGGAAAGCATAACGCTTCCGGACGGTATTACCTCTATAGGAGAGAGCGTATTCTCTGGGTGCAGAAGCCTGCAAAACATAACGTTCCCGGATGGTNTTAANTCTATAGAAGACAGAGNATTTTCTTNGTGCCAGCAGNCTGACAAGCATAACGCTTCCGGATGGNATTACCTCTATAGGAGACAGCGCATTTTCTTCGTGCAGGAACCTGACAAGCATAACGCTTCCGGATGGCATTACCTCTATAGGAGACGGCGCATTTTCTGGGTGCCAAAGCCTAGAAAGCATAACGCTCCCAGATGGGATTACCTCTATAGGAGGGCAAGTATTTGCTAGGTGCAAAGGTTTGGCAAGGATAGAAATCCCCAGCAATATCATAAGCATCGGCAGAGAGGCATTCGTGAGCTGTAATGAGCTTCTGGAATTAGATATTGCCGTAACCGTGAAGGACGGCAATGTTGTGCCAATCAGTGTGGGCAACAATGCTTTTGGATTTTCTGTGTGGGCTGATGTGGATGTGGATGTGACATCTATTTGGAATGCAAGGAAGCTTACATTTCTTACGCCGGACGGTACGCAGAAATTGGATGATACCACAACCCCCACCCTTGAACAGGCGACACAAGCTTATCTTGCGGTGGATGACGGTAATACAGAAGATGGGAAATGGTACGGTTGGACCATAGCGGAGGCAGAGATTTCCCCGCTTCCAATTGTATATGATATCACCTATCATCTGGACGGTTTTACACCATCCGCAGAAGAAAGCAGCTATACCTATGAGCTAGGAATTACATTGCCCAAGCCGGTTCGGGAGGGCTATGTTTTTGACGGCTGGTATGACAATGGGGATTACAGCGGCAGTAAAATAGAAGCTGTCAGCACCACGGATACAGGAGACAAGGAATTTTATGGGAAGTGGACGGAGGTCATTGTCCCCGTTCCTGACTATACCATTACAGCATCTGCAGGGCAGGGAGGAAGCATATCTCCAAGCGGCAGCGTGCGCGTGCCGGAAGGCGGGGAGCAGACCTTTGAGCTGACTGCGGATGAAGGATTTCAGATAAAGGCGCTTCTGGTAGATGGCATAGATCGGACGGAAGAATTGCAGGCATTGCCTGCTGCAGAGGAAAGGGTGGCAGGAGTGCAGGCTGAAACAAGGGGATATTATACCTTTCAGGATGTGAGGGCCAATCATGCCATCGAGGCAGTTTTTGAAGTCGGCAGTGGAGACACCGAGGATAGCGGAAATACCGGGGACAGCGGAAACACCGAGGACAGTGGAAACACCGGGGACAGCGGAAACACCGGGGACAGCGGAAACACCGAGGATAGCGGAAATACCGAGGACAGTGGAAACACCGAGGACAGTGGAAACACCGGAGACAGCGGAAACATCGGAGATAGTGACGATACCGGAGACGGCGAAGACGAAGACACGGAAGCGGTTTATGTTGTCCCGTTCAGGGAGAGGGAACCCAAGACAGGAGATGTGCTCCGGGTGGATGTTTATGCAACGCTGGCCATGATAGCAGGTCTTGCTTATTTGAAGCTGTATTTTTCAGACCAGGAGAGGGGAATGACAGAGGAAGAGAAGAAAGAAATCGTAGCGGTGCTTATCGGCTGGGCGAAAAAGGGAAGTAAGCTGAGAAAGTATGTGGTGTTTCTGCCTCTCTTTGTAGTATTGTTTTATTATCACAGCATTGGAAAACGAACGGCATTTTCTTCTTGCGAAAAATACAAAATTATGGTACTGTGATATCAAAGAAAGAAGCAATATTTGATTCAAGGGAGGAATGGATATGGATATTGCAGGATTATCTATGGCAATGGCTACCACTTCTGTACAGAGTAAAATCAGCATTGCAGTGCTTGACAAGACCATGGACACCAATGAGGCATTGGGCGCAGGGCTGGTGCAGATGATAGATTCCGCTGCCATGGAGCGAAGCGTGAACCCTCATATTGGCGGCAATTTTGATATGAGTGTTTAGTGCAAGGTACGATAGGGGATGCTTCCGTTAGGAAAGCATCCCCTATATTTATATCCAAATGTTATGGCAGACTGCTTTTCGCTATCTTTCATCCAAATAGCACATTCTGCGGAGGCTTCCCTCCGGAAACACATAGTCAGGTGTAATAAAGGGGTAAGAGAATTCCNCCTCATAGTACCACGGATTATTCCTGTGTAATGGATTTTTCAGTACATGAAATTCCTGAGCGGGCATATGCCCCTGTCCCAGCAAAAATGCCTTTTTGCCCTCTTCGTTTTCGCAGATATCCACCACCATCACAACATGTCCGGGGCTTCCTCCTTTTAAGAAAACATCCCCCACTTGAAGCTCTGACAGGGAAATTTCCCGGCTCTCTGACAACATGGATATGGTTCCGGCATAGGTGAATACCGTTTGCAGATATCGCTGAAAACATTTGTAGGAATCGTCATAGGAGGCGGACTGTGTCCAACTTACATTTTTCCCCTTCACAACGATACGTCCTCCGTCCCGCCACCTGCTGTACTTGGCCAGAAATCCATTGGTAAAATGAAAGGCAATTTTATCCGGCTGTCCGGACCAATACAAATATTCTGCATAAACCCGCATAACGGAATCTGCGCACTGCTGTAAGTCTGTGGCTTCTATGGGCAGCGTAAATACCGCCTGATGGGAGTGTCCCTGTTTTTCCTCTCCATTGTAAAACAATATGGGGCTTTTATCCTCTTTCAGAGAATAGGTCCGCAGAAACTCCGTAAAACTGCCTTCTTCAGCAGGAGTTCTGACATAGCCCTTTGGAACGAAAATACGGGTTTCAAGGGTACTTCCTGAGGCGTGAATAAAAATCTCAGGAAATGTCAATGCATTCTGAAAGGATTCTGACTGTGAAATCATGACTGTTTGTCCGGAAAGGCTGTCCGCTGGCACTGCGATTGTTTGTTTCCCGCAGCCGATTAGAAAAAGGGCTATTATAAATATACTAAGGATGCCTGCTCTATATCTCATTGTTGCTCCTATCTGGATTTTGTGTAGGTAGAATCATTATAGCACATATGCAACCTATACCGCAATATAGCCACAAAAGCAAAGTTTTAGGAAATAAAACAAGCAAAAAGCATAAAAATCATTGCATTTTTCTTCATTTTTTTGTATATTTGTAATATGTAGTAGTATGCGAAGAGCGTCTGTCGGGGTGAGTCCAAGGAGAAGCTATATGATATCAAATCAAATTTTGCAGAATACAATTGAGGGGCTTAAGGGAATTGCAAGAATAGAATTGTGCATTATGGATGTGGATGGCAAAGAAGCGGCATCCACTGCCAGCATGGGGAATTGTTCCAAGGCTGCAATGGAATTTGCATCTTCTCCGGCGGATTCTCAGGAGATACAAGGTTATCAGTATTTTAAGATTTATGATGAGAAGCAGTTGGAATATATTTTGGTGGCAGCCGGCGCTGGTGAAGATGTTTATATGATTGGCAAAATGGTGGCATTCCAGATTCAAAGTCTGCTTGTGGCATACAAGGAGCGTTTTGATAAGGATAATTTTATCAAGAATCTGCTGTTGGACAATCTGTTGTTAGTGGATATCTATGGGCGTTCCAAGAAACTGCACATCCCCACGGAAGTGCCAAGAGTGGTGCTGATTATAGAGTCCGGCAGCGCCAAAGAGAATAATGTGCTGGAGCTTTCCAGGACTTACTGCGGCAGCAATGCCAAGGATTTTGTTACTGCGGTGGATGAAAATAATGTTATTGTGGTGAAGGAATTGTCCGAGGCGGACATGGGCAGGGAGATTGAAAAGGCAGCCAAAGGTCTGGAAGCATTTCTGCAAAAGGAAGGCGTTAAGGAAATCCGTATTGCCTACGGAACCGTAATAAAGGAAATCAAGGATGTGAGCCGTTCTTATAAAGAGGCCAAAATGGCGCTGGATGTAGGAAAAATCTTTTTTGATGAAAGAAATGTGATTGCATACAGTGAATTGGGAATCGGGCGTTTGATCTATCAGCTGCCCATTCCTCTGTGTAAGATGTTTATCCGTGAGATTTTCGGCGGTAAGAGCCCGGATGATTTTGATGAAGAGACCTTGACCACCATTCACAAGTTTTTTGAAAACAACCTCAATGTGTCGGAGACTTCGCGTCAACTATTTATCCACCGCAATACGCTGGTATACCGGCTGGATAAGCTGCAAAAGAGCACAGGGCTTGATTTGCGTATTTTTGAGGACGCCATTACTTTTAAAATTGCTTTGATGGTGGTAAAATATATGAAGTATATGGAAACCTTTGATTATTAAATTCGTTTATTTAGATAGGTGATTACAAATGTCAAGAAAAAAAGAAATTTTGAGAAAACAGAGAGAGCAGATGATTGAAGAGGAGGGCGTTATCTTTTTGGATAACGTCAGCAAGAGTTACTCTACAGGCGCACCTGCATTGGACAGGGTTACGCTGCATATCGGCCAAGGCGAATTTGTCTTTATAGTGGGAGACAGTGGTTCAGGAAAATCTACCCTGATTAAATTGCTGCTGAGAGAGTTGGTAGCTTCCAGCGGCAATGTTTATGTAATGGGTCACAATTTGTCCAAATTAAAGCACAAGCAGATTCCGCAGTTTCGCCGTAATCTTGGAGTAGTATTTCAGGATTTCCGTCTGCTGATGGACAGGAATGTATATGAAAATGTGGCGTTTGCGCAGCGCATCATAGAAACGCCTGCCAGCGAGATGCGTCGGAATGTGCCGTCCATTCTTGCCACGGTGGGGCTTGCAGGTAAGTACAAGGCAAGACCGGGGCGTTTGTCCGGCGGTGAACAGCAAAGAGTTGCGCTGGCAAGGGCTTTGATTAACAAGCCTTCCATTTTGCTGGCGGATGAACCCACGGGCAATCTGGATCCCAAGAACTCATGGGAAATTATGAA
>WFLX010058742.1_pt1 | contig 19571 bp, 12 predicted proteins | sample 4967041 | NCBI WGS metagenome assembly WFLX01 (sample SAMN12857096, study PRJNA449069) | gut metagenome | isolation source: stool from male and female vole | host: Microtus ochrogaster | place: USA:Florida | collected 2017
GTAATGCCGCTTTACAGCGGCAGGAAATAGAGCGACGCACCGGAGCCGTAGGGGGACACGAAGCGAGCATTGGCCTTTACAACAAGCTTAACCATTTAGGCAAAAAGCTCTTCGGGAACCGGTTCCATCATCAGGCCGCGGGCGGAGTCGGCTATGCGGCGGGCATTTTCTTCGAGGCGGAAAATTCGGATTTTGCCGTCCTTGCCTCTGAAAGCCTTCAGGCCTTCAAAACATTCCTGACCGTAGTGGAGCGAGGTGGCGGCCATGTGGATGTTAAGATATTCGGAGGTCGATTCTTCAATCGGGCCCCATTTGCCGTCTTTAAACGTGCAGCGCACGTTAACGTCGGTGGGGTAGTAGCCGAATTGAAGCGATGACCAGTCGATTTCAGAATTTTCCATATTTGGTTGTTTGTTTAAATCGCCGCAAATTTAGCAAAAAAATCCAAAATGGCAAAACGTAGTTTCAGGTTTTTCAGCTCATTGTTTTTCGGCCATGCGCAGCCATTTCCGGTAGCCGAGCAGGGCAATTACGCAGTAGCCGGCGTAGAGAATCGGATAGAATACCAACCCTTTATAAATCTGCATCGGCACGGTTACCAAATCAACCACGAGCCAGAATAGCCATTGCTCGCAATATTTTTGCGCCCCCATCCATAGGGCCACTATGCTGACGGCAGTAGTGAAGGCATCGATCCATGGAATGGTTGAGTCGGTGAAGTTGATGAGCACCAGGGCTATAGCCACCCAAAGGAACCCTACGGCGAGTATGCATCCCGCAAGAACGGCGGGACGGATTCTGGTTATCGGCAGGGTCTTTTTTTCGATTCCACGCCGTCGGGTCCAGTTTAGGTAGCCATAGATTGCAATAACAACGTAGTAGATGTTGATGGCAAAGTCGGCATAGATGCCTTTTTCAAAGTAAAGCCACATTGAAATCAGCGGCATTACTATGCTGGCAATCCACATTTTCGGGTCTGCCTCATATTCCCAATAGAGATAGAGCAGTCCGACCAGGAAACCGAAAACCTCCAACACTCCCTTTTACTAATTATTAATTGCTAATTACTAATTAAAATTTAAGTGTCAGCGTGCCCATTGCATTGATGGTTGCCTGGGCAGAGTAGCCGGTCCAGTACTGTACGCGTCGGTCGGGGTCGTCGTAGCCGTCGTAGTAGGCCGATGCGTAGCCGTTGTTTTCGTATTTGGAGTTGAAGAGATTATAGATGTTGAGCCCGACGCTCCAATGCTTTATGCCCTTTNCTTTCGGAAGTTCATAGCTCATCAGCAGGTTTGTCACGCAGTAGGCTTTGAGTTCAACTTCTGCTGAGCCGGTGTTATCCATAAACTGGCGGCCTACATATTGGGTACGCAGTGTGGCNTCGAAGCCTTTAACCTTGAAGATAAACGAGTTATTGAAAATCGCGCCCGGCGAGAAGGCAATCGGGGTGTCTTTGTAGTTGAAGGCGAGTATGTCGCTTTCGCCATCGTCTTCGCCCCAGTTATAAACGTATTGGGTGAAATCTTTTATGCGGTTGCGGCTGATGGTTGCTGAAACCTGCCATTCAAACCAGCGGCAAGGGCGGAAGTCGGCGCTGATTTCCATGCCCATGCGATAGCTACGGGGCACGTTGANGCTCAGCNGGTTGNCGGTGTCAGATAGCTGGCCGTTNAGCANCAGCTGATCTTTATAGTCCATATAATATAGGTTCAGGCCGGCCGAGATGATGGGGTGGTTGAAGGCGTAGCCGAGTTCATAGTCGAACATGCGTTCGGCACGCGGCGGAGCCAGAGGGTTGAAGCCGTCGGTGAAGTTTGAGCGCACCGGTTCTTTGTGGGCCACAGACCATGAGGCGAAAGCACGGTGCGGGCCGTTGTCGAAGTTCATGCCGACCTTGGGGTTGAAAAAGTTCCAGCGTTTGTCAACGTCGAGCGGGTCCATCGCCTGCAGCAGGTCGTTCCAGTTGTCGGATGCACCGTCGATAGTGTAATGCACGCCGCGATATTGCAGGTCGCCGAAAGCTGTGAACCCGGGGCCGAACGAGTAGTTGGCGCGCGCATAGATGTTGCCGTCGAGTTTGCGTCCGGTGTTGGAATAATATTCCTGCAGGGGGTCAAGGGCTCCCAGATAGTTCTTAACCCACTGAATCTGGCCGAAGTGGTGGCCGTGGAAGTAGTTGATGGCGCCCCCGAAGGTCAGGTCGAGATTGCCGGTGCGGAAGTTAACGTTGGCCAGGCCTCCGCCAAAGCTGTTGTCGTTATATTTAAGGCGAATTAGGTCTGATTTCTTAATGGTGTTGCCTTCGGAGTCAACGAAAGGTACAAGGCCGTACTTAATGAGTTTCTGACCCGGTTTCATCTGCTCGTAGTTGCCAAAATCGTCGGTGAAGTGCAGAGCTGCGTTGAGGTGCCATTTTTCGGCGAGCCGTTGCGACAGATGAATCTGGAAATGGTGTTGGGCAAAATAGTCATACTGATTCGAGTAGTAGGCGGTTTTGCCTTCGGAATCGGTATATTCGCCGCAGGGGTTATAGCGTCGGCCGAACTCTTCCATCTGTTCGCGGCTGGCGTAGTCCCAGGCCATGTAGGTGCGTTCCTTGCCGCCGAAGGCGAGAAAGCGGAGCAGTGTGCCCGGTTTGGAATAGGCTGCCTGGCCGAAGTAGCTCCATAGTTTCGAAGATGCGCGCTCAATGTAGCCGTCGGAGCTCATGTGAGATATGCGGGCGTCGAAACTCCAGTGGCCGTTGAGCAGCCCGGAGCCTAAGCGGAGGGTTTCGCGGTTGGTGTTGAACGAACCGTAGCTGCCGCTGACTTCGGCATAGGGTTCGTCGGAGGGGGCGTCGGTTATCATGTTGACGGAGGCACCGAACGCCGCGCCGCCGTTGGCGCTGGTTCCTACTCCGCGTTGAATCTGCACGTCGCGCACCGACGATGCCAGATCGGGCATNTTNACCCANAANACNACNCCGCTTTCNCTGTCGTTGACCGGNANNCCGTTGGCCATAACGTTGATGCGGGTGGCATCGGTGCCGCGCACGCGCATCGACGTGTAGCCCATGCCGGTGCCGGCGTCGGAGGTTGAGATAACCGACGGGGTAGCCGAGAGCAGATAGGTCATGTCGCGGCCGTCGTTGGCCTTGAGCAACTGCTTTTTGCTTACGTTGGTGAANGCTACGGGGGTTTTGCGGTCCGCACGGTTTGCGGTAACCTCTACGGGCTGGAGCTTAATGCCAGCCGTGTCGGCATCGTTGGCCGACATGGTGCCTGCGCAACACAATGCGCACGCGCCGAAGAAGATTTTCTTCGTCATAACTAATTTTTCTCTACGCCGGAATTACCCGGATCAGGTTCAAAGGGTGTGATCTCAGCAGGTTGAAACCTGCACCCCTAAATTGTTAAATATGTAAAAACAGCGCTCGGATTGAGCGCTGCAAAGTTAAGGAAAAAGAATTTGCCAAGCAAATTTTTTCAAAAATTCAGTAAAAAAGTTTGAGCGGGCAGGGAGTGGCGTCGGATGGCGATGCCCTCGCGACCGTTGGAAAAAACCATGGCACGGGGTGGACTCTGGACCATGTTGGCGGCATAGACCACCTTGAACTCATCGGGCGCATCGGCGCCGGGAGCAAGGTAGACAAAGTCGGAGCCGGTTGCATCGCTCACGAAACGCGCGAGCGGGCAGCAACGGGCAATTACCCGCCGCGGGCCTTCGGTTTCGTTGCCGATCAGGGCAACGGTTTGCGGATTGAAATAGTTAACAACGCGGAACAGGCGCCGCTCGTCGGCCGACGTTATTTCACGCCTGAAGGCATAAAACGGGTGCGGATTGCGCAAAACGTTACGCACGAACCCGAAAGCGAAGGGCGAGTGAATGCCGAAGCCGAGACTTGTGCGCCACATCATTGCGCGGCGCCAGGGTAGGGTCAATATGCGGCGCAAGGTCATTTCCGGCGGCGTAAGGAGCAGGCTATGCCGGCGAGCAACAGGAGGTAGACCAGCGATATGGCGGCGTATGCAATGCCGTTAGTAGCGGCAATTGTGGCCGGGGCAAAGGTCATTTCCAGCTTATGGGTGCCGGCGGGGATGCGGGCGGCGCGGAGCAGGTAGTTTACCCGACCGATTTCAACCGGTTGACCGTCGACGAGGAGTGTCCAGCCGTGGGGGTAGTACACTTCGGAAAAAACTGCCAGTCCGCCTTTGGCCGACGATGACTCATAGGTCAGGCGGTCGGGTGCGTACGAGGTCAGAACAATGCTGTCGGTGGTGTCGGCCGGCGTTGCATCGCCCAGCATCGTGCGGAATTTTTCGTCGGCAACGGCTTCGGTAGCGGGGTTAAGGTTGTCGAGTGCGGCCATTTCGGCGTCGGCGCCGTTAACGTAGGCTATGGTGTCGACAAACCAGGCGTTGCCCAGCGCAAAGGTGTTGACCGCCGGAGCCGAAGAATGGTCGTCGATAACATACTTTGTGTTGAGCATGTCGAGCACTTTAAGGTGAGAGTCAAGCCATGCAAGATCATCGGCGGAATATTGCGCGCGGGCTGCGGAGTCGGTGCGCAGCTCAATNAGCGCGGCGGCTTCGGGACGCGCCAGGAATCCGAGGTGGCGTTCAATCAGGTCCTGATAGCGGGCAAGTTTGGCTGCGTGGTAGCCGCCGATGCTCTTGTGGTAGTAGCTCGGGTCGTTAACGTAGANGCGGGTCCCGNCGAGCACACGGTAGCTCNGCGCCGTGTCGGCAAGAATTGCTTTATCGGCCGGAGTCATGGCGATTGTTTCGCCGGGGGGCGGGGTGGTGAAACTTGCGGAGTTCAGATAGCGTTTGTCGGCGGTAAAGAGGTCGATGCCAATTGCAATTCCGATTATTGCAAGCGCTGCGGCGGGTTTCAACGACCCTTTTGCCATGAAGAGCATAGGCAGCAGGGCTGCGAAAATAAAGGCCAGAGAGCGGAGCGCATCGGTTCTCACGGCTGATGCGCGCATGGATTCCACGGCTTGAAGCACTGCGGGGTAGAGGGTAATGTTGAAGTCTTGGGGAAGAGCTCCGGCGGCAATATACTGCCCGATGGTCTGGAGGTCGCGTTCGCCAAGAATCGTTGCGCCGGCAACGGAGGGCACGGCCATGACAATCAGGCAGAGTGAGGCTGAGATTGCTGCGCTGATTGCCAGCGGGCGGAGCATGGCTTTGCGGTTATCAGAGCTAAAAAATTCGCGAAGCCCCAGAATAGCGAGCAGCGGCATGGTGAATTCAGCGATTACCAGAATCGATTCAACGGCGCGGAAGCGCGAATACATCGGCATATAATCGATAAACAGGTCGGTAAACCACTGCAGGTTGCGGCCCAGAGCCAGCAGGATGGAGAAGAGGGTCATGATTACCAAAGCCCATTTCATCGGCCCTTNGACGNCCAGGGCGCCGAAAATANAGAGCATANCNNTTATTGCCCCGACATAGACCGGGCCGTTCGTGCCCTCGGCGCCTCCGAAATATGGTGAAAAGAGCTGCNGAAGCGTCANTTGGTTATTGCGGGNCATAAGTTCACGCCCTTCGGGGGTGTCGGCCAGGGTCAGGCCGACTACCTGCCCGTTTTTAGGCATTGCCGAAGCTCCGCCGACAACGTCGGGAATAAGCAGGCTGAGCGTTTCGCCGCGACCGTAGGAATAGGCGGTTATGTAGTCGCGGTCAAGGCCAGAAGTGGCCTGCGAATCATCCGGATTGAGGGGCGTAAGCTCCGAGTGACCTCCGCGGGTAGAGAGTTTGGAGTATTCATAGGTATGGTAGAGCGAGGGCGCGTTTGCCGCTACGCCTAAAAGCATCGCGCCGGCCAGAATAACGGTGTTGANGCCCCAGCGGCGCAGCTTTTTNTCGCGCANGGCGCTGACTCCGTAGGCTATTACCATGGCCGCCATTACAAAGGCGAAGTAATAGGTCATCTGGAAATGGTTGGCCGCAATTTGCANGGCCATAAACAGCGCTGCAAGCGCTGCGCCGAGCAGCCGGCGGCCGTTATAAATCAAAACCAGTCCGGCAATCGTAGGCGGAATATAGCTCAGGGCATAAAATTTCCATAGGTGCCCCGCTCCGATTATAATTACGAAATATGAGCTCAAACCCCAGGCNACTGCGCCGACAAGGCTCATCCACGGCTTAACCTTAAAGGNCAGCAGNAGAATGAACATGCCGATCATCATCATTGCCAGTAAATTCGCAGGTTGAGGCAGGAAGAGCCCATAGGCCTTCCCAATCCACGAAAACATGCGGGTGGAGGCATAATAAGGCGCATTCTGGTAGGTTGGCATTCCCGAGAATGCCGCGTTGGTCCATAGGGGCGTATGGCCGGTTTCGGCTTTAACTTGCGCGATTTCATGGCCCATGGCTACGCCTTGAACCATGTCGTGCTGCCCCAGAACGTTCCCCTCGAAAGCGTCGGGATAGAAATAGGCAATGCTAATGATGGCGATGGCGGCCAAAGCACCGATTATGGTGAGTATTTTCTTCTTGTTCATAGGTATTTGTCGCCCAGAGTCATGTTAACGTCGTTGACATATTGCTTTATTTGCTGCTCATGGCTCAGCGGACAGATAAGCAAAACGTTGTCGGTGTCGGCAACCACATAGTCCTTCAGGCCGTCAACAACAATAATTTTCCCGGCGGTGGTTTCGGTGAAGATAGTGCCGGAAGTGTTGTAGCTAACGACCGAGCACCCGTGGGTAACGTTGCCGCTACGGTTTTTGGGCGCGAGTTCGTGNAGCGCGCTCCAGGTGCCCAGGTCGCTCCATCCGGGATCGACTTGCTTGACGAAAACGTTTGTGGCCTTCTCCATCAGCGCATAGTCGATCGACACTGCCTGGCAGGCCGGAAATTCCCGGGCAATCCATTCTTGTTCGCCGGCAGTTGAAAACACTGCGGCCGATTCCAGGAAGCGCTGGGCAATGTCCGGACAGTGTTTCTGCAGGCCGCTGAGCAGGTTCTTGGCGGTCCACACGAAAACTCCGGCATTCCATAGGAATTCGCCCGAGGCGAGGAATATCTTTGCGAGTTCGTGGTTCGGCTTTTCAGTAAAGGTTTTAACGCGGTNNATGCCGACGGNGTNGNCTNCNGGGCCGCNCTGAATGTAGCCNTAGCCGGTTTCGGGGCGCGAGGGNTTNATGCCNANGGTNAGCAGCGCATCGTTGGCCTCGGCNAACTCAAAGGCCGAGCGNAGNGCGTCGANAAACACCCGCTCGCGGGTTATNAGGTGNTCGCTNGGCATNACAACCATCGANGCNTCGNGGNTCCATGGCCGCGATATGGCTGGCGGCCCAGGCAATGCAGGGCGCGGTGTTGCGCCGGGCGGGTTCCAGCAGAATGTTTTCGGGCTTAACGTCGGGGAGCTGCTCGCGAATTAGTTGCTCATAGCCGGCGTTGGTAACAACCAAAATGCGTTCGGCGTCGACCAGCGGCAAAATGCGGTCGAAAGTCATTTGGAGCAGGGTGCGCCCCGTGCCCATGAAGTCAAGGAACTGTTTGGGCTTATTTTGGCGGGACGCCGGCCAGAATCGTGACCCCACGCCCCCACACATAATCACACAATATCTCATAGTTGCGCAAAGTTACGAAAAATTCCCCGTTCCCCCCAAATTTTCGGCCAACTCCGTTTCTATTTTCAGTATCTTTCCAGTCGGTGGGAGTGACGGCGGCTCGCCGTCGCTGTGGAAACAAAGACCCGCAGCCGCGGGTCGGCAGCACAATAGCGTGTGGTCGCGACCCCATGACATAACGCCCTCCATCCCCCCAGATGGTCGCGAAGCCTCCCCCTTGCCGGAGAGAACTGAGCGCCATTCTTTGCTTGCACTGCCCCGCGTGGAGTTTTTGATAACTATAATTCAGGAGTTAATAAGCNTTGCGCGGGTTGCCATCCTGTTTATCAACGCTTNAAGGNCTTTGCGCNTTTCATCAGGCAGGANTGATTCGGTTANAACCTCCGTCCATTTTGGAANTGCATTTGAAAACTTCGTGAAGACATTGGCAATAGCTTTTTCATCCATACCGCTGTCGCGCATAGCCGTTTCAAAGTCCTCCCTTTTGATTTTTTTCTTCTTCCCGTTTAGTGTCAAGGCAAGTTCCTCATCATCCTCCGGCATAACTATGGAAGTNGACAAAAGGTCATACGCCGGTGTAAGCATATAATTAGACGTTGGCTTGAATAAAGAGAAATTCTTCAGATGCATGTCTGCATTACCGATAAGCCATGAAAATAATACCACTTCCCAAAAGTTGACAATATCCAATAGCGGTGCTGATGAATGTTGGNGTATAAGTTTGGCTATACNTTCGTATGACNCTTTGTATTTATCTTCTGTCAATCGTTCCGACAANTGACACATATCCTCCATTNCTATCTTTTCGCCTTTCTTGGTGCGGTCAATCCGTCGNGTGATGTAGCACNGTTCTCCATNCGCAAACNGAATTAGAGAATGAGGCACGGTCTTTATTCCGGCTGACTCTGCCAAGTGCATGACAAGATCCTCATTTTCGGGAAGATTCTCGAAGCGGTCGGTCTGAGGTTTAAGGATAAATCTTCCCCATAGGCCTACGATTGTGAATCTCTGAGGCTCACCCTTACTATCATGTGATATATCAAGCGACAGTTTTGCCTGCACACCCGTCACGGTTGTACTTGCCCTCACTATCTCCCGTGCCAGTTCCTTTATATTGTCACGTGTATAAGGAAGTTCGGGAACAGTTGTTGATTCAAATATTTTCCGTGCACACCCTTTGTGATAATCCACCTCTCCTTGTTTAAGTGGCTTGTAACAGTATAAACACTTACTCATAATATCTCCACCTCCTTTTCTTCCATAGGAATTATGCTTACATTGCCTATACAATCTTTGCAACATACCAAAAGCAATGAGAAGCGATCGCGAGCAGAGATTTTCCAGCTTTGTTCAGCGATGTCAAGCAGCCACCCTTCCGGTATCAATCCGTCAAAGAATGGAAACAACACCTTATCCCTATAAGGCCTATCGGTGAGTGGCAGGGTAATACTCACGGCTTCAGCCTTATCTGACTTGAGAAAGTCAGAATCATAGCGGAATTCATAACCCATATCGTCTTCTGTCAATATTCCAGCCAACGTGGAATTGATAAATACCTTCGCCAGTTTCATGACTCAATCTTTTTGCCGGGTACCATTTCAGAACCAAATAATGCTAAAACCTGATTTACCTTATCAAGCCTGAGAGTTTCCTTGCCCTGTTCCAGCTCACGCAAAAAGCGCAATCCAACTCCTGATTTATGAGACAAATCCACCTGCGTAAGTCCAAATTCCTTACGCTTCTCCTTAACATATTTGCTTAATTCAGTCATAATATACCCTTTTGGGTGCAAAGATAATAAAAATACTCTAATCTACACCATAAAGGGTATAAAATATTCATAATAATCAGAAAATATACCCTTTGGGGTATAACGGGCGGGCATGGAAATAGAATGAACGATCGCGTGGCGACCTCCTGTGCTGCCGTTATTTTGTCGGGAGGATTTTATGCAAATTTTCAGTGGCACTGCAAAATTACATAAAAATGTTCTAACAAGCAAATTTTCGGGGGAATCTACGGTCGGGAGGTGGAATGGGGGCGTAACTTTGCGGTAAAAAATGGTTATGGAGAGATTTGTGTTACCGAAGTGCGGGGAGTTTAGCCGCGAAGATAATTATTGCGAGAATCTGCGCCCGGCGGCGGTTGCCGGCTCAGTGGGGCTGGTGCCGGTGGGGCNTCCGCGGGCGGTTATGAGTGCGGGGGCCCACGTTTGTGTGCTTCCCGACGGGCGGATAGTCAGCGTTGGCAGTGACCATCGCACAGTGAGCGTCAATGGCGCCGACGTCGGGCGGCTCGGTGCGGATTTCCGGGCGGCGATGGCCGATGGCGACCGTATTGCCATATTTACCGATGCAGGTGTGCAATGGGTGGCNGCNGGNCNGCTNCAGGCCGATGAGGCGGAGGCGATTGATGTCGGGCTGAGTGTGGCGCCGGCAGTTGTGGAACTGTCGGCCGCTCTCGACCTTCCATCGAAACTAAAGGGGAGTTACGCGCGGCTGAGCGGGCCGTTGCAGGATGTTGATTGTCAAACGTTTTCGGCAGCGTTCGCTAAGGCTATGAAATCGCTGTCGGCCCAGGCCGCGCTGCGGGGAATGTTGACGCAACCGGCCCTGATTGGCTGGCGTATGCTCGATGTCGATGGGCGCGTGGTTGCCCAAGGGGAGCCGCGCCGGTTCGGGTCACTTCAAGGGTGCGAAACTGTTGCCTTTACGGCCACAAAAGATGGATCGACTTTTACGCTGACGGGCTATGGAGCCATGAAGGCAGATGCGTGGAGCGTGAGGCTCCGGGTTGGGCGTTCGGCCTCGGAATTCTGGCGCCGGCGGGCGCGGGTGCTTGAGGTGATTGCCTATCGCAATGGCGCGGCGGTTGCGGGCGTTACCGGGCATTTTGCCGAAAAATCAGGCTCGGAGTCCACTCTTTCGGTAGCGCCGGTTATTGTTGATGCCACGCCGGCCGATGGGGTGGTTGCCGCGCGGTTCGACCTGCCGCTCGAAGGACTCGACACAACGGTGTTTNTAACCGACCTCGNGTCGCTCAATATACNTGAGCCGACGGAGGANGCAGANTTTATTCCAACCGAGGTTTGCTATGGCGGCACGTTGCGGCTTTATGCGCTCAGCGGCGAGCCGGGCGTCGTTGGCGTTGCCCGCGCATCTGATCCGCTGACCTTGCGGATTAAGGGTAGAATNTGCGAAGGCAGNATTTTGCGGATATGTGCGCCNGCCGGTAGTGGCGGAGGCTGGAACTACGGCCGCCATCATTTTCTGGCGTTCACAACTGCGGGTATCTATGCCGTTAGCGTTGACACTGCGCTTAAATCGCTTTCGGCCATTCAGATTTCGGCCGANAGCGTAGTCCGGGCCGATGCGGTGGCCGGCGGNGTGAATGCGGTTTTTTGTGTAACTGCCGGCGGAAAGTTGCTGAAGCTAACCGGTTCGCGTGTGAGTCGGATTGATTTGCCTCACAATGCGGTTGCCGTCGGTTGGTCGGCTCAATATTCTGAACTTTGGGTTGCCGACAGCGCAGGCTCTGTGTTGACCCTCACAACCGGTGGCGGAGCCTATGCCCGCAAGGGGGTGACCGTCGGCGGATTTGTGGAGCCCGGATTTGCCATATCGTCGTCGGGCGAGTTGCTGACCCTTAATGATGAGGAGCCCGAGACCATGAGCGTGTGCTGGCTTCGTCGCTGCCCGGAAGCGGCAACATCCGTTAATCGTCGCGACGAGCTGCTGATCGACTCGGCGCAGGCCACCGATTTAAGGATTATCGTTTCGGGCGATGGCGGCGGAGGGCGGCGCCGGTTTGTGGAACTTAAAATCAACGGCGAGGTCAACGCGCCGCTGAAGCTCAATTACAGAGCTCCGCACCGGGCCTATAAAACGCTGGAAATCAATGGGCGGCTGGCTGCCGGGAGTCGGCTGGTAGGTTTGAGGCCGCAGAGCCGAATGCGAAAGTGCTGAGCCGAGAAACCTTGCTGAGCAGGCGTTGCTGGAACGGCAGCGACAGCAGCCAGAGCAACGCACCGGCCGGGGCAAACCATGCGAAAAGCTTTCTTATGCGCGGCGATGTGGCAAACGGGTGGAATATGGCCAGGTTCTCTAAAATCGGCAGTCCGTTGAGGGCCGAGATTTCGCTTTGCGAGCGCGAGTTCGACGCATAGGCCACTGCCGCTTCCACTTCGGCGTTGAGCGCTGAAATCGCCTCGGGTGCGATTCCGCCGCGCCAGTAGCGCCGGTAGCCGAGCGGACGCGGATAGTCGCCGAGAAAAGCGCGGGCGTCGGCGGCTACGGTGTTGAACATCGCCGCAGCCTCGGCCGGCTCGTAGTCTTCAATAACCACTTCCTTGACCGACAGTGCGCGGCGGTTATTGCCGAGCAATATTCTGATCAGGCGCATATAACTGTCGGCGTTGAACACCGCCGAATCCTTTACCGCCTTGTAGGTAACGAAGATGCCCAGCGGCAGCAGCACGGCTGAACTCAGCCAGATGCCTTGCCAGACCGGAATCTGGCCGTCGCGTGCAAGTCGATAGCCGGAATTGTCGATAATGTAGTAGAAAATAAACAGAAAAACCGAAATTACCAGCGGAGTGCCTATTCCGCCCTTACGGATAATCGCACCGAGCGGGGCGCCGATAAAAAAGAATATCAGGCAGGCCAGCGACAGGGTGAAGCGCCGGTAGAGCTCGATTTTGTGGCGGCGCAAGGTTTCCTGCTCGTCGCCGAGAAACATTGCCTGGCTCAGGCGTTCCATGCGCCGGCGGTCAATGGCGTTGCGGGCGTCCTGGGCAATCTGGCGGCGCAGGTCGAGGGTAAGCTGCGAGCGCTCGGCATCGGGATTGACCGGTTCGGGGGCTATGGCACCGGCGGTACGCTCCCGGTGCGGAATGGCCGCCGGCGTTATGCCGACAATCGGTTCGTTGACCATCTGGTTGCCTATGGAAGTGCCGATTGAGTCGAGCCGGCGCCCCATCGAGTCGATGCTCGCGCGCAGGCGTGCAACGTTTTTGCCGGCATAGGTCTGGCTCATTTCGTTTTCGTCGATCATCTCCAGATTCACGTCGAAAGCAACCGAAATGTGTTTGTTGGCAAACTCCTCGCGGCGATAAAGGCGGTTGCGCTCGCTTGCGCCTCCGCCCTGGCCCTCGCGCAGGTTCTCGAACAGTTCGCCGTGGTGCAGGTCAAGATACATGTGGGTCTTGTCGGGCGCTGTAGATAGCGTGGCGCTGTCGGCGCGTATAACCCTCGAACGCTCGAAACCCTGGCGGAAGTCATAGATCATCACCGAGCGGAGCATACCGCTCTCGCGGTCTTTTTCGGCAACGTAGATGTTCAGGTTCGGCAGCTGGTAGTTAAACTCGCCCTCCACAATGTCGAGCTCCGGGGTTTTCTGGCGCACGGATTTCAGCAGGGTCCACATTTTGGTCTGCGCCAGCGGCAAAACATTGTTCTGGAAGAAAAAAGCCCCGATGCTGACGAAAACCATCAATATAATCAAGGGCCGCATTACCCGGAACAGCGAAATTCCGCCGGCCTTCATGGCCGTAAGCTCCAGGCTTTCGCCGATATTGCCGAAGGTCATCAGCGACGCCAGCAACACCGCCAGCGGCAGTGCCATCGGCACCATCGACAGCGCCGCGTAGAAAAACAGTTCGGAGAGCACCCCGATGCCTACGCCTTTGCCAACCAGATCCTGAAGGTGGAGCCATAGAAACTGCATCAACACGATAAACGTGCAGATCAGAAAGGTCATTGCAAACAGCGGCAAGAATTGCCGCAGCATAAACCAGTCGAGCTTCTTGAGTCCAAACATGTCCGCAAAGTTACGAAAATAATTTTGAATGTTGAATCCGTAAGGAAGTGAGAATTGGGAATTGAGAATTGAGAAGTGAGAATTGGGAAGTGAGGTGTGAACTTGCGGGGGCGACGGCGGCTCGCCGTCGCGGCGCTGTAGCGGTATTGTGTGGGCGAGCCGCCCACACCCCCGGTTGCCCGCACACGCTCCCGCGCGTGACGGCCAAATTCAAAATTCAACATTCAAAATTAAAAAATCCCGCCGGAGCGGGATTTTTTTTCGGGTGTGTGTTTTTTTTAGATTGCGATTTTAGCTGTTTTGTCAGTGGTCTTGATAATGTAGATGCCGTGGGGCAGCCCTTCGATGGTGTTGCCNACNNTGATGCCGCGCAGGTCGTAGACCTNCATGTTGCCGTCAACGCTCAGCTCGTCGATGCTCACCGTGCCGTTGATGTTGAGCAANACTTCGTTATGGTCGGTCATGCTCGAGTGGATATACGACTCGTTGCGGCCTATGGCGCGGCNGTTGGCGGCGAATGCCGGGCGCCGGGTGTCGGGCAGCACGCAGAACGCGTGGGCGCTTTCGGGCGCGTCGGCGGCAAACAGGTTGCCGCGCAGGTGGTTGTCGCTGCTTAGGGTGGTTAGTTCCTCGGTAGCGTCTTNCAGAATGCTGAGGGTAACCTCCGGCGAAGTCGATTTGATAATCACCGGTGTGCCGGCGGCAACGTAGTCATGGTCAACCTCGCTCAGGTCGAGCTTATTGCCGTTGATCTGACCGGTGTAGACCTCGGCGTCGGTGCCGAATGCAAACGGCATGGTTATGTTGCCGAAGTAGCTGCCGTTGCTATACGCAAGGTCGNTCAGCGTAATCGAGGAGACTTCTTCGAGATACCACCATGAGTAGGCCGTTCCGGTAGCCCAGGTGGTTACGTGGGCGTTGTCGATGTTGGGAACGCTCAGCGCGCGCGAGCCGCCAACAAATGTGCCTCCGTTGGGCATTTCCTGGTCGAATGCTATTTCATTGCCGTTGCGAACNATATAAAAGAGGCCGGGTTCGGTGTCCGACGTGCCGTTTTGAATCTCTTGCGTGTGGTGAGCCTCGGCTATGTANGTGCCCTGGGCTGCCAGGGTAACTTTGTCGCCTACGGTTTCGATTCTAAACAGCTGCTGGGGGTTGCTTTCGTCGAGGTCGGCGGCAATGAGCATCTTGTCGTCGTCNATGGTCAGATACTTGCCGGCGTGGTGCTTGTTGTGGATGCGGTANAGGGTGAGCGGAGTGCCGGGCTCTATGGGTTCGGGCGCTTCAGCAATAACCGCTACGGTGCATGAGGCAGTTACTTTGCCGTCGGCGCTTGTGGCGGTAACGGTGGCGGAGCCCTCGGCAATGGCCGTCAGCAGGCCCGAGTTGCTGATGCTGACAATCTGCGGGTTGGCGCTGCTCCAATGGATGCGCTTGTCGGTGGCATCGGCGGGGAGCACTTCGGCCTCAAGTTGGAATGTTGCGCCGGTTTCGAGAGTCAATTTTGTTTTGCTCAAATTGATTTCCGCAACCGGAATTATTTCCGCGATTTCATTGTTGATATAGCTCGGGGTGAATATTTCGTCGAGGTCGTTCATATCTTTGGCCGAAAGGTTGACGAAACGCCACCAGCAGCCCGGAGCGTCTTCATAGGCCGCAATGCATTTGCGCGGAACGTAGAGGTTAACGCCGTCATATTTCGTAAACGCATCGTCGTCGGCCTCCGGCGCGGCGGTGGTTTCGGAATAGATGGTTTCCAGGGCTTCGCAGCCGCTGAAGGCAGCGCTGCCGAGCGAGGGGGTCTTCAGCGCTATGCGCTTGAGGTTCGAGCAGTTGGCAAAAGCTCCCGCGCCGACCTGAGCACCATCTTTAACGCGCACCTGCTCCAGGAACGAGGCCCCGGCGAATGCGTATGTGCCCACCGGCTTGGCGCCTTCAACAACCACGCTCGAAGCGAGTTCCGAGTCGTCGCCTATGTAGAGTTTGGCCGATGTGTTGCAGAGCGGGTTGGCCTCGGCGGTTTCAAAGTTTATGCGGGCCCAGGCGTTGGCGTTGCCGGTCTTAACCTTAGCCAGACTCGAGCAGCCGCTGAAGGCATTCGAGCCCACTGNNTCNACATAATCNCCCATTGTAACCATAGTCAGGCCGCTGCAGTTAGCGAAAGCAGATTCGCCGATCGACGTCACGGAGTTAGGAATGNTTATCCTATTCAATCCGCNGCAGCNGTAGAAAGCATAGCCGCCTATAGAAGTTACATAGTCGCTGATTGTTATATATTTGAGGTNGGTATTGCTGTGGAACGGAGGTATTGAATAGCTCAGATTTCGTCCGAGATACAACGTTTCGACCGGACAATTATCAAAAGGCGAAGCTGCANTAACCCGAATATCAGTTACAGAGGCACAATCAGCCCCACTACTGGTAGAGCCATCTTTAGTGTATGAAAGGTTAAGAGTCACATCTTCTGCGGCAGAGAATACCTTACTATAGCTACCCGACTTTTTCCCACTTTCGGTTAGAACAGTCTCGCCATTAATTTTAACAATGAGTTTGTCGTAACCGGATTCGCTATCAACAGCGTAGTTAAAAGTCAACTCATCACCGGCAACGACCGAGAAGTTATATTCTTTTTGTGAGGTCGAACTATTCGAATGGTTGGTTGAAGTCCAGTCGGGGANTGTTGTGGAATGGCGTATGGATACTTCCCCGGGTGCACCACATTCTAAGATTGTTGTTCCATCCTCGATGGTTATGCCTGCAAGTGATATGCAATCGCCGAAAGCAGACCCGCCTACCGAGGTTACGGAACTGGGGATGGTGAGTGAAGTCAGGCCGCTGCAATTGCGGAAAGCACAGTCGCCGATTGAGGTTACGGAACTGGGGATTGTGAGAGAAGTCAGGCCACTGCAGCCGCCGAAAGAATAGCCGCCGATGGATGTAACTGAGTTGGGGATGCTGATTGAAGTTAGGCTGCTGCAGCCTTTGAAAGCANATTCTCCGNTTTCGGTCACGGAGTTGGGGATANTGAGNGAAGTCAGNCCGCTACANCCGTNGAAAGCCGAGCTGCCGATGGTGGTGACTGAGTTGGGGATAGTGAGTGAGGTCAGTCGGCTGCAGCCGTTGAAAGTAGATTCGCCGATTTCGGCCAAGGAGTTGGGGATTGAGAGCGAAGTCAGGCCGCTGCAGCCGGAGAAAGCNGANTNGCNNATNGAGGTCACGGAGTTGGGGATTGNGAGCGAAGTCAGGCCGCTGCAGCTGGAGAAAGCCGCTTCGCCTATCGAGGTCACGCCGTCGGGGATTGTGAGTGAGCTAAGGCCTCTGCAGCCGTAGAAAGCATAACTGGGGATGGTTTTTACACACTCTCCAATTTTAAGTAACTTAATGTTAGGCGGGAACGCAGAAGAATTGGATGAGCCGCATGAGCTGCAGTTTTCGGCGTTGAAAATCACCTCAGTAAGGCCGGTGCAGTCNTNGAAAGCAGAAACGCCAATAGNNGTTACAGAGTTGGGAATTGTGANCGATGTCGGGCCGNTGCAGCCTCTGAAAGCGTAGCTGCCGATAGAGGAGACGGAGTTACCGATTACGAGCGTAGTCAGTCCGCTNCAGCCTTCGAATGCCGAACTGCCGATTGTGTTTACGGAGTTGGGAAAGGTAAGCGAGGTTAGGTTTTTACACCCTTTGAATGCATAACTGGGGATAGTTTTTACGTTCTCACCAATTGTGAGCGACTTAATGTTAGATGTGAATCCAGGAGAATTGTATGATCCGCAAGAGGTGCAGTTTTCAGCATTAAATATTATATCCGTCAAGCTGGTGCAGTCTTCGAAGGCATAACTCGGCATAGTAGTTACACTCTCACCAATTGTAAGCGATTTAATGTTATATGGAAATGCCGGATAATTGTATGANCCGCATGAGGTGCAGTTTTCAGCGTTGAATATCACCTCAGTCAGGNCNCTGCAGTTNGAGAAAGCAAAGCCTCCGATAGAGGTCACAGATCTGCCGATAGTGAGCGATTTCAGGCCGCTGCATCCTTTGAAAGCAGATTCTCCGATTTCGGTTACGGAGTTGGGGATTGTGATCGATGTTATGCCGCTGCAATTGTAGAAAGCAGATTCGCCGATAAATGTAACGGAGTTGCCGATGGTGACCGAGGTCAGGCCGGTGCAATTGTAGAAAGTATAGTTGCCGNTAGATGCAACCGAATTGCCGATAGTNAGCGAATTCANGCNGCTACAGCCGGAGAAAGCATAGCTGCCAATTCTGTTTACGGAATTGGGGATTGTGAGCGACTTCAGGCCGCTGCAACCGTAGAAAGCAAATTCTCCGATTTCGATCACGGAGGTTGGAATGTCGACCGAAGTCAAACCGCTGCAACCGGAGAAAGCCGTGTTGCCGATTGTGGTAACTGATTCCGGGATAACGTAATCTCCTTCAATACTCACAGGGGCAAAGTAGATAGCTGTCTTTCCTTGGCTATAAATCCAGCCGTCTTCAAATATTGCGTCATAAGGGTTATAGGATATGACTACATCGCTCGGAGATTTATTTAGAGTATTAGGGTACGCAGCTTTTATCAAGTTAGGGCAGTTAGAGAAAGTGCTATAGTCGATAGAGGTAACAGATTTTCCGATGATAACAGCTTTAAGTGTTTTGTTACCATAAAAAGGAGAATAACCATAATGTCTGGATGTATCGTAGCTTAAATTTCGGCCCAGATAGATTGTTTCCAGCCCACATTCATAAAACAAACCTTTACCTATATCTGAGCCATAACAGCGGTAACCAAGGCTGAGTGTATTGTAGCCATCTTCGATAACGAGGTCATTGAGGCTGCGGCAGTAATTGAAAGCATAGTTGCCGATAGAGGTCACGGAGCTGGGGATTGTGAGCGACGTCAATGAGGAACAGCTGGCGAAAGCAAATTCGCCTATCGAGGTCACAGACCTGCCGATTGTGAGCGAAGTTAGGCTGCTGCAGTCGTAGAAAGCACCGTAGCCGATAGAGGTCACTGAGTTGGGAATGGCTACCGATGTCAAGCTGCTGCACTTATCGAAAGCCATGTCGCCGATAGCAGACACGCGATAAGTTGTGCCATTATATGTGACAGATTCGGGAATGACGATGTCTCCTGAATAGGAGCCAGAGGTAACCGCGCATGTGCTGTTGGTTAGTGTTTCGTAGCATATGCCGCCGACTTCGAAGCCATAGGCATATATGGGCAGCGTGGCGAGCGCTGCCAAAAGCAAAAAAAGTAATCGCTTTTTCATTGTGTAGATGTGATTATTTAATAGTTATTGATTTATTTGTTGATTGTTCCTATTCCTACGAGTTTGGTTTCGGGGTGTTCGTTAACCACGATAACCTCGGCATCCGATTTTGTCAAATTACTTACAATTTTTTTGCTTGGGTGGTGGAATTGATTATATCTGCCGGCGCTAATAACACATATAGGGTTTTTGAACTCACCGACTTTTGTTGATAAGATTAGGTCGCCATGGCTCGATTCCGCTCCATGGTGGGGAACTTGCATCACTCCAATCTGAGCTATGCGGTCGGCACCAAGTATATTATAGAACTTATCGAGCCATTTGTCATCAACCGTAATGTCGCCGAAATATGCACATCCGGTAGGGTAATATTCATAACCGGCATAAATCGATGTGGGTCTTTGAGGATTCCATAAACTATCCTCTACTTTTCTATAATAACTGAAATCATGGATTCGGCCCAAAATATTGGAATAGACAATAAGCGAATGCTCATTTTTCGGTTTCAGGTTATTATAGACTTCTGTTATATCGTCGAAGTGATCGCGTATATAGCGCTTAATGTTCTCAGGCTGAAGTTCGTTTAAGTCCAATCCCTTTTCGTTTAGTTCATTCTTGAACTTATAAAAAAACCTTTTAAGATTCGGGAAGAACACGATGTATTCCATTAAAGGTCTTTTGTGACTTTTATGAAGGGGAAAATAAATTATTGATCCGCTTTGCAATTCTATAGTATGCGAGCCCGATTCGCGGATGTCCAAATTAAGATGCTGGCGCAATTCTTGGTTTGGTGCTTCCGAATGCGGATGACTCAGAATTATGCGTGGGTTGTTAGGTAATAAGCACTGAATTTTTGGATACGTTTGGGAATCAAAATGATCTGCACTGACATTAAGTATGTTAGCCGCCTCTTC
>WFLX010107675.1_pt1 | contig 19571 bp, 12 predicted proteins | sample 4967041 | NCBI WGS metagenome assembly WFLX01 (sample SAMN12857096, study PRJNA449069) | gut metagenome | isolation source: stool from male and female vole | host: Microtus ochrogaster | place: USA:Florida | collected 2017
ATTGACACAGAAGAGGTTGCAAAAGCTGAAGGCTTTGATACAGAAGACGTAATTGCAGAAACGGAAAACTCAGATACAGAAGACGCTGTTGCAGAAATGGAAAGCTCTGAAGCAATGGACGCTGAAACAGAAAGTGTTTCTGCTGAGTTGGAAAACACGGATTTTTATGTACTTTCCGAAGAAGAAATTGTAGTGGTAGAATCGCCGTCGATTAGTGAATACGGCGTTCAGCCTTTTGATTATATTGTGGATCCGCAGCGTTTGATTACCGCTACCAATGGTATAAAATATGGTAATATTTCTTTTGAAGAAGGAAGTACGCTTTATTTTAGAAATATGGAAGGAAGTTACGATTATTCCAGCAGGAGTGATCAGTTGACGATTACGAGCCAGAGTACAGTACCGGTCATTATTACATTGACGGCAAGTCTACAGAATTATGATAGTATTTCTTTGACGAATGATCCTGCTTTTAAAGGGGATAACAGGAACAGTCTTTATTTAGCATTGGTGGATGATAAAGGCAATATGGTTCCGCTTTCGGAAAGCGGGGAAGTAAAGATTGTTTATGAGATGGGAGAGATATCGAAGGATGAAGCGATAGAAGGAACCGGAGAGGAGCAATATTCTTTCGGGCTGATGGGAGCATGTAATCCAAACGGCAGTTGGGAGGATCTTGCAGAGCTTCCGCAGGTTGTTGTGATGTGGAAAGTAGAGCCGATTTTAAACAATGAGGATACTGTATCAGACGATAGTGTATCAGATAACAGTATCTCAATGAACGGTGTATCAGATAACAGTATCTCAATGAACGGCGTATCAGATAACAGTATCTCAATGAACGGTGTATCAGATAACAGTATCTCAATGAACGGTGTATCAGATAACAGTATCTCAATGAACGGCGTATCAGATAACAGCATTTCAATGAACGGCGTATCAGATAACAGCATTTCAATGAACGGCGTATCGGATAACTATATATCAGAAAACGGAGGAATTCTGCCTTCGGGAGTGCAGAATGCAGAAAACTATATAGAAGAAACCGGAACAGATATCTTGGAATCTGCAGGTAAGGTTTTGGATAATATAATTTCGGAAAACAATGATAATAATTCAGATAATAATGGAGAGACAGAAGACAATGGTAATACTGACGTTACAGAGACAGAGTCTGCATTGACAGAAGACAGTGTATTGACAGATATTGAGGATATTACAGATACAGAGACAGAAACTGCGCAAACAAATGACAACAGTAATGCTGACGCTGCAGAGACGGTTTCTGTAGCAGGCAGTAATGCATCAGGAGATGATGCTGGAATAACAGGCAGCAGTTTATCTTCACAGGCGCCAACGGAGGCAGTTTCAGAATTGTCGGACAGTGGTGTGTCAGTTCTGACCGGTATTACAAATGTGGAAGTGGAATCGGGGACTTACTATTAATAGTTATGAGTGCCTATCATGCGTGATGTTTTATTATCCTTCTGCGCGTAGTGTGACTAATGAATTGATGTCAAGTTAAAATTATATTTAACAATCGACGATGCGCGAAAGAGAAGAGCGGTAATATACTGTTGATTTAATATTTGCGGAAACATATTTGCATTGCAGATGAATGATGAAAATAGGGAGAACTCCCAAAGATGAATTTTAAATTAACAGCCTCAATGATGTGTGCTAATTATGGATGCCTTGAAAAAGAAGTAAGGGCTCTGGAAGAGGGTGGGATTGATTCCTTTCATATTGATATTATGGATGGACGGTTCGTACCCAATTTTGCAATGTCTTACAATGATTTGCATTATATTGCATCTGCTACAAAGACTCCGTTGGATGTTCATCTGATGATAGAGCACCCCAATTCCAACATTCAAATTTTCTTAGGTGCGCTGCGTAAGGGAGATACTGTTTATATTCACCCGGAAGCAGAATACCATGCTTCTACTACTCTCCAAAAGATTATTAATGCCGGAATGATTCCGGGGATTGCTATTAATCCGGGAACTAGTGTGGAATATATTATGGAGATGCTGCGCATTGTAAAAAAAGTGCTTGTTATGACAGTGAATCCCGGCAATGCCGGTCAGATGTATCTTCCCTATATGGGGGGAAAGATTGATAAGCTTTTAGCGCTTAAGCAGGAGATGCATTTTGAACTATTTTGGGATGGTGCCTGCAGTGAGGATAAGATCCGGGAGTTTGCTCCTAAGGGAATGGATGGTTTCGTATTGGGAACAACGCTTCTTTTTGGAAAGGGCAGATCCTATGGAGATGTCTTAAAGGGGATAAGGGAGTTGAAGTTCTGATGAATATCGCGCTGATATTATCCGGCGGTACAGGTACAAGGATGGGGACAGATATCCCTAAACAGTATATCAGAGTAGATGGCAGGCCTATCATTTCTTATGTTTTGGATATTTTTGAAGAGCATGAGATGATAGACCGGATACAGATTGTGGCAGATGAGGATTGGCATGATCTGATATCGCAATATGCGGGAACGAAGCTGGCAGGATTTTCCAGACCCGGATCAAGCCGGCAGTATTCTATTCTGAATGGATTGGCAGACATTCTGAGTTATGCTGATCCGGAAGACCATGTGATCATACATGACGCTGCAAGACCGTTGGTGGGCAGTGCGACGATTACGGAGATTCTTAAGACATTAAAAAATCATGAGGCAGTTACGCCGATTCTCCCATTGAAAGATACAATATATCTATATGAAAACGGTAAATTTACCGGAACCGCCGAACGGGCAAAGCTTGCTGCCGGACAGGCGCCGGAAGGTTTTTTGCTTGGGAGGTATTATGAGGCGGTAAAGAGTCTGCTGCCGGACAGGATACTGGATATTACCGGCTCCCTGCAGGCTGCATTGGAAGCGGGGATGGATGCAGTGCCGATTCCGGGTGATGAAGGGAACTTTAAGATTACAACGATGGCTGATTTGGAAAAATTTCGTCAGATCATAAAGCAGAGAAAAAGTAGTAAACAACCATGATAGGAGAGAATGCAGTTGAAGGCTTATGTGTTAAGGGATATTGGCAGATTTGGGGTAGAAGAAGTGGAACAGCCCGTTCCCGGATCGGATGAAGTGATTGTTCAGGTAAAGGCAGCTGGGATCTGCGGCTCTGATATTTCCCGTGTTTACCATCATGGTACGTATTCCTATCCGCTGATACCGGGACATGAGTATTCTGGCATCGTGGTGAAGGCCGGAAGCGCTGCAGTGAAGGAAGAGAATGCCCAGGCAGATTCCTGCAATGCAGGGGGAGGTATATGTGGCAATCAGGCTGCTTCGTGGATCGGGAAAAGGGTCGGAGTCTTTCCGTTAATCCCATGCGGAGAATGTCTGCCCTGCAGACAGAAAAGATATGAGATGTGCAGGAATTATAGTTATCTTGGCTCAAGAAGGGATGGAGGCTTTGCAGAGTATGTCAGTGTGCCGGTGTGGAATCTGATTGAACTGCCGGAGGAAGTGACTTTTGAGCAGGCGGCAATGATGGAGCCGATGGCGGTGGCGGTGCATGCCATGCGGAAAGCTTTGCAGATGGAGAAGAATATAAAATGCAGTCCGGATTCGGAAATGAAAGAAATCCATCAAGTAATCGAGATACATCATGCATCGAGCGAGAAATTAAATGTAAATTTAAGAATTGCAATTTGCGGCTTGGGAACTATCGGACTGTTCCTTTTAATGTTTTTAAAAGAAGCAGGATATGAAGATATTCTTGTTATCGGTAATAAAAATATCCAAAAAGAAAAAGCGTTCGCGCTGGGCATATCCGAGGGGCAGTTCTATGACAGTAGAAACGGCGGGGTGGATGCATGGCTGGAACAACAAGCGCGGGAAAAGGGGATTGACGTTTTTTTTGAATGTGTCGGCGTTAATGAAACAGTGAATCTGGCAGTCAACCATACGGCGCCCGGCGGCAGAGTCATGTTGGTTGGTAATCCGGCTTCTGATATGATACTGGAGCGGCAGACCTATTGGAAGATCTTGAGAAATCAGCTGACGCTTTTTGGTACATGGAATTCTTCATATAGTAATCCCGTTTATGACAAAGGAGCTGATCGCCGGCAGCCAGCCGAAACATTGTCATATGATGATAGTGATAGCCATGCACAGGAAGATGACTGGCAATATGTTTTGGACCGGCTTGCGGAGGGAAGGGTGCATCCGGAACAGATGATTACGCACCGTTATGACTTTGACGGTTTGATTAGGGGTTTCGAATTGATGAGAGGAAAGACAGAGGAATATCTGAAGATTATGTTTCAATCCTGATTATCTGAAAAATAGGGAAAATGAAACAGGTTGTTTGCCGGATGATACAATATAGATGCGGGATATAATTTTACTTGCATGGAAAGNAATGATTNGGTATANTAATTTTAGGAAAAGTGCAAAGGCAATTGCNTATGCAGTTTCGCAATTGCCTATATTATTGTTTAAGAAAGGTATGGCGATTNTATGAGGTTATNTATTATCCGTCATGGGGTGACTGCATGGAATAAAGCAAAGCGTATGCAGGGACAGACGGATATCCCGCTGGCGGAGGAAGGGATAGAGCTGGCTGTGAGGACAGGCAAAGGAATGGCGGATGTTCCGATTGACGTTGTGATCTCGAGTCCACTGAGCAGAGCGGTGGAGACGGCAAAAGGCGTTCTGAGAGGCAGGGCCCTCTCCGGTGCAAAGAGGAACGGAAACATACCGGATATACCGGTCATTACGGATGATAGGATTCAAGAGATTTCTTTTGGCGAATGGGAAGGGGAATGCGTTCTGAATAGTAAAGTGTTGCCGGAAGGCTATTTGGAACGGTTTTATCATGATCCATTGCACATTCCACAGCCTCCCGGAGGGGAGACGTTTTCACAGGTCAGGGAACGAACGGGATCATTTTTGCGGGAATTATCCGGGCGTGGTGACTATACGGAAAAAAACGTCCTGATCTCAACTCATGGAGCTGCCGGAAGATGTCTGTTGTCGCATTTTTTTGAAGATGGCGAGACGAATATCTGGAGGACAGGGGTGCCGGCGAACTGTTCCGTTTCCATTGTAGAGATTCGGGATGGTATAGGAACCGTCGTTGAGCTCGATAAAATATATGCTCCTTCGAGCTAGATAGATTCGCGTTTGTTTATGGAATATGGCAATGGTTTACATAAAATGATGATATTGTGTTATAGAGAGCGTAGGTTGAATCATTAATATGAAAAAAGGCAGTCATTTAATTCAAATGATATATGTGATCATGGTCTCATGCTTTTGCGTTCTTGTGCTTTGGGCGGTGATCTATTATAAGGGTCCCCAGATGCGGGATGATCTGGCACAGAATAATATTCCGGCGGAAGAGGGATGGTTCCTGACGGATGGCGAAGCAGCGTGGATATTTCCCATTTACAGCGGATCGAGGGGGTCGTTCCTTATCAGGAGACTTCTGTTTATTATAAGCTTCCACAGCAGTTTACGGATATTTCATTTTTATGTTTCCGGTCCAAAAATATCAATTATCAGGTTTATGTGGGCGGAAAACTCAGGTATGAACCCTACCATGAGGACAATATCGTCTACATGAAATCTCAGGGGACCAGATGGAACTTTATCCCCTTATATCCGGACGATATGGGAAAAATGGTAGAAATCAGATTTATGATCGTCTACGAAAATGCGACGGCATGTATCGATCATGTGGTGATTGGACTGGCATCAGGGCAGCTGTTGGATATTGTTGCGGAAAAGGCGGTGGCGGCGATCACAGCAGGATTGATCATAGTGATGGGTCTGGTTCTGATGGTATTGGATATTCCGGTGAATATGCAGAAGGAGAAAAACCATGAGCTGTTATATCTCGGTATTTTTGCGTTTATGATTGGCGCATGGTGTTTTACGGAAACCAATCTGCTGCAGCTGTTTTTCGGCGACAGCAGGATGATCCAGCTGATAAGCTGCGGATTGATCCCGCTATTTACGATCCCTCTGATGCTCTATCTGGACGCGTCCTTTGAACAGAAGCCTGAGAAGCTGATTAAAGGTATCAGTTTTCTTTCCGCCCTGCAGTTTATTGTGTGTACGGTGCTTCATTTCTTGGGGATCGCAGATTATCACGAGACACTGACGATGGCACATGTTATTTTGGTATTGGCGGCTGTCATGCTGTTTTATGCCGGCGTCAGAAACTCGTTTAGGTTTCTTGGCGAACAGAAGAATCGGACATATCAGTTTGCCCGTGGGATCGGTCTGATTTCCATTGCGGTTACGGCGGCGATTGATGTTTTCCGTTATTATTTANAGACCGGNGNCGATAATGCCATGTTTATCCGGTTCGGACTGCTGATCTGNATNATCTGTTTCNGCANCTCCAGTATGAAAAGGANGNTGGAAGCNGTGCGTAAGNGAGCCCATGTGGATTTTGTCAGCCAGCTTGCTTATATGGATGGTCTGACGGGGATCGGCAACCGCACGGCATTTCAGGAAAAAATGGAGGAATTGGAAAAGAGAAAGCAGGAAAAAGGCGGCATAGGGATCGTTGTCTTTGACGTTAATAATTTGAAATGGGTCAATGATACGCTGGGACATAGTGAAGGCGACCAGATGATCAAAAAAGGAGCAGAGACGATCAGCCGCGCCTTTACACAGGAAAACGGCTACAGCTATCGTATCGGCGGCGATGAATTTGTAGTATTTATATCAGGAGAGCAGGTTGCAGAGCGGTGTGGGCAGGCCATCGAACGTTTGCAAGAGGAGCTTAATGCTTATAACAGCCAACAGAACAGGAACTATGATTTAAGTATTGCAAGCGGTTATGCGGTTTATGATGAAAGCTGCGCTGAGAATACGCTGGCAGAACTTATTGAGATTGCCGATGCGCGACTGTATGAAAATAAGAAAAAAATGAAAAATAAATCTTGAGTTTCCGTTTTATAAATGATATAGTGGTTTCATTATAGAAAGAAATTCGATTTTATTGCAGGGAATTTATACCGATTATACGGCGATAATGATAATAAGAAAATGCAAAGAAGGAGACTCTGCCTGGCGAAGGCATCAGGGAGGCTGTGTCATAGACTGAAAGCACAGCCGGTCAGGAACAGGATAGGGAACGCTCCGGAGCAGACCATTTGAGGGTATACGTTAGGATGGTACGTCAGCACACGTTACGTGTTTTGAGTGGAAATAGAATGCAGATGGAAAGCATTCATTTCAATGCGGGTGGTACCGCGGATTTTGATGATTCGTCCCGGGATACAATGATATTGTGTTCCGGGGCTTTTTATGCGCTGGTCTGCATACGGAAGTTTGCGAAAAGATCTTTATGGAAGGGAGAAGAAATATGAGTACGATTTACAGAGAGGTAACATTGGATCAGATCACGGAATCTGATATTGATAAGACGATACGGGTAGCCGGATGGATAGAGAATATCCGTGATCATGGCGGAGTATCCTTTATCGATCTTCGGGATATGTATGGCGTAGTACAGATCGTCCTTCGCGATACATCCCTGTTGGACGGTCTGACCAAGGAGGACTGTGTGTCCATTCAGGGCAAGGTAGAGCAGCGTTCCGAGGATACGTACAATCCCAAGATTCCTTCAGGAACAATTGAGATCGAAGCGGCATCTGTCGACGTGCTTGGAAAGGTATATAAGCAGCTGCCCTTTGAGATTATGACGTCAAAAGAGATCAGGGAAGACCTGCGTCTGAAATATCGTTATCTGGATCTTCGTAACCAGAAGGTAAAGGAGACAATGATCTTCCGTTCCAAAGTGATCTCTTATCTGCGTGAAAAGATGACGCAGATGGGATTTTTGGAGATCCAGACGCCGATCCTCTGTGCATCTTCTCCGGAAGGCGCCAGAGATTACATCGTGCCTTCCAGAAAATATAAAGGCAGGTTTTACGCGCTGCCGCAGGCGCCGCAGCAATACAAGCAGTTATTGATGGCGTCAGGGTTTGATAAGTATTTCCAGATCGCACCGTGCTTTCGTGATGAGGACGCGAGGGCGGATCGTTCTCCGGGTGAGTTTTACCAGCTGGATTTTGAAATGAGTTTTGCTACGCAGGAGGATGTCTTTGCAGTAGGAGAAGAAGTATTGACGGCGGTATTTGAGAAATTTGCTCCTGAGGGGGCTAAGATTACAAAGGTGCCTTATCCGGTGATCCCTTATAAACAGGCCATGATCGAGTTTGGCACGGATAAGCCGGATCTTCGTAACCCTTTGCGCATCATCGATCTGACGGATTTCTTCCAGGAATGTACATTTAAAATGTTCCATGGCAGGACAGTCCGTGGGATCAAGGTACATGCCGAGATGTCCAAGGGCTTTCATGAGAAATTATTAAAATTTGCCAATTCCATCGGTATGGGCGGCTTAGGCTATCTGGAAGTGCTGGAGGATCTTTCCTATAAGGGACCCATCGATAAATTCATTCCGGAGGAAAAGAAAGCAGTGCTCCGTGAACTGGCAGGCTTAGAGGTTGGAGATACGATCTTCTTTATCGCGGATAAGGAGGAAAGAGCCAATCTGTATGCAGGACAGATCAGGACAGAACTTGGTGAGAAGCTGGATCTGATTGAGAAGGACGCGTATCGTTTCTGTTATATCAATGATTTTCCGATGTATGAATATAATGAGGAGGAGAAGAAGATCGGATTTACGCACAATCCCTTTTCTATGCCGCAGGGCGGTCTGAAAGCATTGCAGGAAAAGGATCCGCTGGAGATTCTGGCATACCAGTACGATATTGTCTGCAACGGCGTGGAGCTTTCCTCCGGTGCAGTCCGTAACCACGATATGGAGGTTATGGTCAAGGCATTTGAAATAGCAGGATATGATGAGGAGGTATTAAAGAGCAAATTCGGTGCATTATATAATGCATTTCAGTTCGGTGCACCGCCCCACGCAGGTATGGCGCCGGGAGTGGACCGTATGATTATGCTGCTTCGTCAGGAAGAGAATATCCGTGAAGTCATTCCGTTCCCCATGAGCGGTACTGCACAGGATCTGATGTGCGGCGCGCCGAATGAAGTGACTGAGCAGCAGCTGAGAGAAGTACACATTAAGGNAAGAGACTGAGGCAANGAGNGATAACTTNATGNCAAATGTAATTACTGATGAAACAATAGAATATGTCGGCATNCTGTCCAAGCTGGAATTGGATGCGGCGCAGAAGGAGCAGGCGAAAAAAGATCTTGAGGAAATGCTTGATTATATCGATCAATTGGGAGAGCTGGATACGGAAGGCGTAGAGCCCATGAGCCATGTACATCCGCTGTGCAACAGATTTCGTGAGGATGTGGTGACGAACGGAGACGACAGGGAGCATATCCTTGCCAATGCGCCGGAGGAGAAGGACGGGATGTTTGTTGTTCCTAGGACATTTGACTAGGAATGATTAAGATAGAATTAGGTAATTGCGAAACTCTCAATAACGTAAATATTATTGTGCAGCATTGACAAATTCATAAGCAGACCTTTGAAAAACGCCGGCACTTAGATGCCGTTCTTTGGCATCTTATGTGCCGTTGCGTTTTTCACGGAGCGAAAGCGTGTCTGCGTTGAATTGTCAATGATGCACAATAGGGAAAATGTTTGTCAGAGTTTTGCAAACGCCTAATTAATATAGAATCAAAATTCAGGAGGTATGGCTGTGGGTATATTGGATTGTACGGCAGTGGAGCTGGGAAAAAAGATACAAGCCGGAGAGGTATCTGTCAGAGAGGCTGTGGAAGCTGTTATAGAGCAGATCGAGCAGACGGAAGGAACATATCATTGCTATATTACATGGGATAAGGAAGGTGCGTTAAGGCAGGCTGACCTGATCCAGAAAAAGATCGATGCAAAGGAACTGACAGGACCATTAGCCGGCGTTCCGGTGGCGATCAAAGACAATATGACGACGGAGGGGATGCTGACCACCTGCGCGTCTAAGATTCTTAGCAACTTTGTGCCCACCTATACGGCGGCGGCGGTAAGACATCTGCAGGAAGCGGGAGTTGTGATCATTGGTAAGGCGAATATGGATGAGTTTGCCATGGGAAGCACGACAGAGACCTCGGCATACGGCGCAACGAAAAACCCACGGAATCCGGAACACGTGCCGGGCGGGTCTTCCGGCGGTTCGGCGGCGGCAGTTGCGGCTAAGGAATGCTTTTTTGCTCTTGGTTCCGATACCGGCGGTTCGATCCGGCAGCCGGCGGCTTTCTGTGGCGTTGTCGGATTGAAGCCTACGTATGGAACAGTGTCGCGGTACGGACTGATCGCTTATGGCTCCTCGCTGGATCAGATCGGCCCCTTGTGTAAGGATGTCACGGATACTGCGGTTGTTCTGGAGACCATCGCAAAGGCGGATGAGAAGGATTCCACTTCTATTTTGCGCAATGATACGAATTTTACTGCCTCCCTCATAGAGGATGTGGAGGGGATCAAGATCGGAATTCCCAGAGATTATTTTGGCGAGGGTCTGGATCCTGAGGTTTCGGCAGCGGTGAAAAAGGCGGCGGAAGATCTTAAAGCCCATGGCGCCATTGTGGAGGAATTTGACTTAAGCCTTGTGGATTATGCAATACCGGCATATTATACCATCGCCGATGCAGAAGCAAGCTCCAATCTGGAGCGTTTTGACGGCATCAAATATGGTTACCGTACCGGGGAATACGAAGGGCTTCATAACATGTATAAAAAGACGCGTTCCGAAGGCTTCGGCGAGGAAGTAAAGCGCCGTATCATGCTGGGGTCTTTTGTCCTGTCTTCCGGATATTATGATGCGTATTATCTGAAAGCGTTGAAAGTAAAAGCATTGATCAAACAGGCGTTTGATGATGCATTTGAAAAATATGACATTATTCTGGGACCCGTTGCCCCGACGACAGCCCCCAGGCTGGGAGCCAGTCTTTCCGATCCGCTCAAGATGTACCTTGGCGATATCTATACGATATCGGTCAATCTTGCAGGGCTTCCGGGAATCAGTGTTCCCTGCGGCGTGGATTCCAAAGGGCTGCCGATTGGTTTGCAGATGATTGCAGACTGCTTTAATGAAAATGTGCTGATTCAGGCGGCGTACACATATGAAAAGATTCGAGAACAGCTTCAGGAAAGGCAGGGGTAATAGATATGGCAAAAGAATATGAAACAGTCATAGGTTTGGAAGTTCATGTAGAGCTTGCTACAAAGACAAAGATCTTCTGCGGCTGCTCAACCCAGTTTGGCGGAGAACCAAATACCCACACCTGCCCGGTCTGTACCGGTATGCCGGGTTCCCTTCCGGTGCTTAATAAACAGGTGGTAGAATATGCGGCGGCAGTGGGACTGGCGACGAATTGCGATATCACAAGATATTGTAAATTTGACCGGAAAAACTACTTCTATCCGGACAATCCTCAGAACTACCAGATATCCCAGCTTTATCTGCCGATCTGCCGTAACGGATATGTGGAGATCGAGACAAAGGATGCTGATCAGAATGCCGTCACAAAGAAAGTTGGTATTCACGAGATCCATATGGAGGAGGACGCGGGCAAGCTTGTTCATGACGAATGGGGCGACTGCAGTCTGGTAGATTATAACCGGTCCGGTGTCCCGCTGATTGAGATCGTGTCAGAGCCTGATATGCGCAGTGCGGATGAAGTAATTGCATATCTGGAAAAGCTGCGTATGATCATCCAGTATCTTGGCGCGTCCGATTGTAAACNGCAGGAGGGGTCNATGCGTGCGGATGTCAANCTTTCNGTACGTGAGGTCGNTTCGGAGCAGTTTGGCANCAGAACAGAGANGAAGAATCTNNATNCCTTTACNTCGATTACCCATGCCATAGAAGGGGAGAAGAACCGCCAGATCGATCTTCTGGAGGCGGGAGAAAAGGTAGTGCAGGAGACAAGACGCTGGGATGATGTGAAGATGGAGTCCTATGCCATGAGAAGCAAGGAGGATGCGCAGGATTACCGGTATTTCCCGGATCCGGACCTGATCCCTGTGGAGATCTCCGAAGAATGGCTTGACGAGCTCCGGGCAAAGCAGCCGGAATTCAGACCGGAGAAGATAGAGCGNTATAAAAAGGAATATGATATTCCGGAATACGANATTGAGATCATCACAGGCACGAAGCGGATGGCGGATATTTTTGAGGAAGCGGCGGCGCTTTGCGGACAGCCCAAGAAGGTATCCAACTGGCTGATGGTGGAGACGATGCGTCTCCTGAAGGAAAACAATATGGATGCAGATCAGATCCGCTTTGCACCGGAGCATCTGGCAAAGCTGATCCAGATTGTGGATCAGAAGGTCATCAACCAGACGACTGCAAAGGAAATCTTTGAAGTGATGTTTGCGGATGATATCGATCCGGAAAGGTATGTAGAGGAACATGGTTTGAAGCAGGTCAGCGACGAAGGGGCGCTCCGCAAGACGGTGGAGGAAGTCATCGCCGCCAATCCGCAGTCGGTAGCGGATTACCGGGCAGGGAAAGAAAAGGCGATTGGTTTTCTGGTAGGACAGACCATGAAGATCATGAAAGGAAAGGCTGATCCCGGAACTGTAAATAAACTGCTGAAAGAGCTTTTGTAAAGCATATGAAAGCTTAAGATTATTTTTAGGAAAAATAAATAATTTACTTGAAGTTAACCCCTGTTATTGATACAATAATCATATAGGTTTCGATAACAGGGGGTATTTTTTTGAATACGACTTATGAACTGGTAAAATCAGCAAAATATTTTATGCAGGGACACTCGGATGATTTCTGGAGGATCTATGAGATGTCCATAGACGATATGTATTTTCAGCTGCTTTTTATTGTCTGCGATGACCGGCAGACAGACGCCCTGCTGGAAAAACTGTATATCTATTTTGCGCAGAATACGTTCTTATTGGATAATCCCAATGAGTATGCGTCATGGATGAATGAAACGGTATCCCAATTCACAGCGGACTTTCTGGCGGCGAACAGGAAGGAGATGCTGGCTGCGGAGACAGCGGGAGCATATGAAGCCCCTACAGGTCCGGACGCTTATCTTCCGGGGAATGAAATCGATGATTTAGAATATATCCGTACGTTGGAGAATTATATCTGTAATCTTCCTGAGATTCACAGGCAGACGGCGCTGATGTTTTATTTTGACGATCTTCCGATGGAGAAAATGGTGGATATCCTTCAGATGGATACGTTGAAGATCAAGAAAAGGATCGCTTTTATTGAAAAGACGTTAAACCGCCAGATGAGGGAGTATTGTAAAGACCGCGGATATTCCATGCCTTATGTTGATTCGCATAAGATACTGCGGGCTTTGGCTGAGCTTGGAAAGCTGTACCGTTATCCCGATGCAGAGAAGCTTTTTAACCAGATCCGTATCAAGGCTATCCATTAATATCCGGTAGATAGATATGGGAAAATAATCTAAGCGTCACCATTGTGTGACGCTTATTTTGGAATATAGTGTTTTTTTGGAGGAAAGAATAGTGTCACTAAGGTTTTACATCGGCAGTTCCGGTTCGGGAAAGAGCAGCCGCCTGCAGAAGGATATCATAGAACGTTCCATGCAAGAGCCGGAAAGGCGTTTTTTTGTATTGGTTCCCGATCAATATACCATGCAGACGCAGAAGGAGATGATAGAGCGTCATCCGCGGCATGGATTTATGAACATTGAGATTTTCAGTTTCGGAAGGTTGGCGCATTATATTTTTGAGGAAGTGGGACAGCCGGAACGCCTGACATTGGATGACACCGGAAAAAATCTGATCCTGAGAAAGCTGGCGCTGGAATTGGCGGACGAGCTTCCTGTGATCGGAAGACATCTGAAGAAGACAGGTTATATTCATGAAGTAAAATCTGTTATTTCCGAGTTTATGCAGTATGGTCTGGATGTGAACAAGGTGGAAAAACTCTGCGAAGCGGTAAAGGACAGACATGTACTTAAGGGGAAACTTCAGGATATCAACCGTCTGTATGAAAGTTTTTTGAAGTACCTGGGAGATAAGTATATTACCACAGAGGAAACGATGGATCTTCTGGCTAAGCAGCTGGAAAGATCGGAACTGATCAGGGGCAGTATCGTTGCTCTGGACGGATTTACGGGATTTACGCCGGTGCAGGATCATGTGATCAGCAGGCTTTTGTCGTTGTGCGAGGAGGTGATCCTGACGGTTACGCTGCCGGCGGAGGAATCAGAGCAACCCGAACGGCAAGAATCCTCTTTGTTTGCCTTGAGTAAGAAAACGATCCTTAAGGTAAGCGGACTGGCAAAGGAGATGGATGTGCCAAGGGGAGAAGATGTCCTGTTAAAAGGCGCGCCGGTCATCCGTTATTGTGCGCAGCCGACGTTGGCTTATCTTGAACAGCATTTGTTCCGGGCCGGCGCGGGGGCATATGGGGAACAGGCGGATGGGATACATATCGCTTGCGCTTTATCGCCAAGGGAAGAACTCAGAAAGACATTTATCAGAATACGGCGGCTGATTCAGGAGAAAAAGTATGCATACAGAGATATCGCCATTGTTACAGGGGATCTGGAGCGTTATGCTTCTTACACGGCGGAAATGTCAGAACGTTATGATGTCCCCGTATTTTTGGACAATAACAGAAAGCTGGGGTTAAATCCGTTTACGGAGTATGTCAAGAGCGGACTTAAGGTGATACGTAACAATTTTTCCTACGAAAGTGTGGTGCATTTCTTAAAATGCGGATTCAGCGGACTTTCGGAGGAGGAGATCGACAGACTGGAAAATTATATGCTGGCGTTGAAGATACGCGGTGAAAAGACATGGAGCAGGGCATTTGTACGGCGTCCCGCATATATGAGGCGGCAGCATCAGGAGTTGACAGATGGACAGGAAACATTACAACCGGATGCTCCGTCGCAGCCGCCAGATCCGCTGCAGCAGATCAATCAGACAAGAGAGGCGCTGATGGAACTGCTCAGTCCCTTACTGCCATTGAAAAATGGCGGTACGGCGGAGGAAATGGTAAAGATTCTTTATCATTTTATAGCCGATCATGATATCTTTGATAAGCTGCAGGAGTATGCCGCGTATTTTAAAGCAAAAGAGGACTTTGCGCGGGCGGGGGAGTATGAACAGATCTATGGATATCTGATGCAGCTGTTAGAGCAGATGGCTTCTCTGCTGGAAGGCGAGAAACTGTCCTTAGATGAGTTTATTGAAATCTTAGAGGCGGGTATTTTGGAGATTCAGGTGGGAATCCTGCCACAGGATACGGACCGCGTTGTNATCGGTGATATCGAGCGTACCAGGTTGAAACAGGTGAAGGTTCTCTTTTTTATCGGTGTAANTGAAGGGATCATACCAAAGCATAATACGGGNGGTGGAATGATCTCCGACATGGACAGGGAGACGATTGCCGAGGCGGGATTTGAACTTAGTCCCACACCACGGCAGAAGATGTATACCCAGAGGCTGTATCTGTATATGAATATGACTAAGCCTTCGGAGCAGCTGTGGATCTCCTACGCGCAGACGGATGCGGATGGAAAGACACTCAGACCGTCTTATCTGGTGGAAATGATCCATAAGATGTTTCCCATGGGCATACGGCTGCAGGATGACAGCGGACTACCGGATGTCGGCGGATTATTAGATGACAGCGGGATATCCGGCGGCAGTGCGGCGGAGATCATGGAAGAGATCGTGGGGATGAAGGACAGCAGGGAATGTTTGGCACATTTGTTCCGACAGTATGCCGGTCAGACGCTTCCAAGGGAAATGCGGTCGGTATTTGCAGCTTTATATAAGGAGTATGAAAAGAGGGATGCTGCGGCGCTTTCCATGATCCGGGATGCAGCGTTTTATCGCTATAAGCCTAAGACGCTTGAACGCGAGGTCGTCAGGGCATTGTACGGCGTGGTGTTGGAGAACAGCATCAGCAGGATGGAGACGTATGCCCGCTGCGCGTATGCGCATTTTCTCCAATACGGCATGCAGCTGAAAGAACGGGAAGACTATTCTTTCGGGAATATGGATATGGGGAATTTTTTTCATCAGGCATTGGAACAGTTTGGCCTAAAATTAAAGGAACAGGGGCTGTTGTGGACAGATTTTACCAAAGAACAGGCGGAAGAAATACTCGACAATATTTTAAATAATATTGCCGCGGACTATGGAGAGAGCGTGATCTATCAGGATGAGCGGACGGCTTACCGGTTGACCCAGATCCGCAGGATACTGCTTCGTACTGTACAAAATCTGCAGTACCAGCTGAAAAAAGGGAAATTTGTGCCACGGGAGTTTGAGTACAGTTTTCGCAAGGAAGTATCCGTTGACCGGGTGAAGCTGGGACTGACCGAGAATGAAAAGCTGATGCTTACCGGGAAGATCGACCGTTACGATGTCTTTGAGAAGGACGATATGCTTTATGTAAAAGTGATCGATTATAAATCAAGGGAGAAAAAGATCGACCTTGTCCAGCTGTACTACGGACTGCAGCTTCAGCTTGCCGTATATCTGGAGCAGGCGGTAGAGCGCGTAAAGCAGAAAGAACCGGACAAGCAGGTGGTTCCGGCGGCATTATTTTATTATCCGGTGACAGACCCGATCATGGCGCAGGAGAACGCCAACGTATCCCAGGAGGAATGGGAGCGCTGGATGCATGAAAAACTGCGTGTATCCGGTTATCTTGTTGAGGATGAGGAAGTCATCAAAGGGCTGGATCAGACCTATACGGATGTTTCGGATGTCATCCGGCTGGAAAGGAAAAAGGATGGCAGCTATACCGCCGCATCCCAGGCAATATCGGAAGATACAATGAAGCTGATCAGTGATTATGCGGAGCATATGGTGTGTAGGATCGGAAGCGGAATACTGCAGGGGAACCGTAGCGCCAGACCCTATGGCGATACTGCCTGTAGTTATTGCACTTATCGGGAAGTGTGCTGCTTTGACAGGCAGTTGCCCGGCTTTGAAACTCCGGATATGGATATGAGCGAGGCGGAAGCGGTGGAAAAAATGAAGGAAGAAATGAAAAATAAGGAAGGCCAGTGAAAGGAAGAAAGATATGTCCGGTGTTACATATACAGAAGAACAACAGAGTGCGATCCAGACAAGAAATTCCAATCTTTTGATCTCCGCGGCAGCAGGGAGCGGAAAGACGGCNGTGCTGACAGANCGTATNATNTCCCTGATNACNGACAGGGAACATCCGGTGGATATTGACCGTNTGCTTGTGGTGACGTTTACCAAGGCATCCGCTGCGGAGATGCGGGAAAGGATAGGCAGAGCCATTAATGAACGGCTGGAGAAGACACCGGAGGACGGCAATCTTCTGCGGCAGACAGCGCTGCTTTATAATGCGCAGATCACTACCATAGACAGTTTCTGTTTGTATCTGCTTCGGAACAACTTTGGGGATATCGGGCTGGATCCCGCGTTCCGCGTGATGGAGGAGGGCGAGAGGAAGCTGCTGATGAAGGATACGCTGGACGAACTGCTGGAGGAACGGTATCAGAATAAGGAGAATTCGGATTTTTTCCTGCTTGCGGAATGTTATGGAGAGAATGGAAAGGACGAGCTGTTAGAGGAAATCACCCTTTCGCTTTATTATTATGCCATGAGCCATCCGTATCCGCTGGACTGGCTGGAAAATGCGGCAAAGGATTATGACGTAAAGACGTTTGAGGAATTGGAACGGACAAAATGGTGGAGGGATAAACTGGCAGAAAATGAACGCCTGATTGAACGGGGACTGACCATTGCAAAGGAGGCGGAGCAGCTCTGCCGGGAAGCGGGAGGTCCCGCGGCATATCTGCCGGCGGTCGAGGGGCAAAAGACGCTTCTGGATGCGCTTAAGGAGAACGATGCATTTGACCGACGGTATGATCTTTTGCAGAAAATGGAGATTCCGGCTTTCGGAAGGGCGAAGAAAACGGATGATAAGGAGCTTTGCGACAGGGTGAAGGCATGCCGCGAAAACGTAAAGAAGATTTTCGAGCGGCTGTACGCCTGCTATTATGATACGTCAGAGCATATCCTTGCCACGCAGAGAGGGGCAAAGACAGCAGCAGGAGAGCTGATACGGCTTACGAAAGATTTTACAGAACGGTTCGGACTTCATAAACGGGAGAGAAATGTTGTGGATTTTTCCGATATGGAGCATTTTGCGCTGGAGATCCTCCTGCAGAAGTCGGAGGATGGAACGCCGGTTCCTACAAGGGCAGCGAAGGAATATCAGGATTATTTTGCCTGTGTGATGGTGGATGAATATCAGGACAGCAATTATGTGCAGGAATATATTTTAAAGACGGTTGCCAGAGAGGATAATTATTTTATGGTAGGTGACGTCAAGCAGAGCATCTACCGTTTCCGTCTGGCAAGACCTGAGATATTTATGAAGAAATACGCACTTTTTCAAGAAAGCGGAGCAGGGCAGAATGTCCGCATCGATCTGAACCGCAATTTCAGAAGCCGCCGGGAAGTGTTGGAAAGTGTCAACGACGTTTTTGAAAAGATCATGACTGCGCAAAGCGCAGGCGTGTCCTATGATGAACAGGCAAGGCTGTATGTCGGTGCAGAATATCCGGCGGTGGAAGGACAAACACAGAATACGGAACTGGTCCTGATCGAAAAGCCGAAGGAATTTGATGATACCATAGATATTGGGGACGCAAAAGAGCTGGAGGCATATTATATTGCCGGCAGAATACAGGACATGATCAGGCGGTCTTTTCAAATTTATGATCAAAAGAGCCGGACTTCCAGAGCGGTGTCCTATGGAGATATGGTGATCCTGCTGCGCGCCATGGATGATCATGAGGAGGCGCTGCGGAAAGTTTTTGAAAAGCAGGGGATTCCGGTTTATTCCGCTACGAAGACAGGATATTTTTCCACATTGGAAGTGCGGACGGTCATAAGCTTTCTCCAGACGCTGGATAATCCCAGACAGGATATCCCGCTGTACGGCGTGATGACTTCTTATATCGGTGGTTTTACGGAGGAGGAAGCGGCGAAAGTCAAGTCGGGAAGAAATAAAAAGGACGGAGCCGGATGCCTATATGATGCGGTATGCAGTTTTCAGGAGGACGCCGCCGCAGGACAGTTAGGAGAGAAGACCACCGTGNTGCTGGATATGATGGCGGAATACCGCAGGAAAGCAAAATATACNGGAATCNGGGAGNTGCTGGAGGAAATNTATGAGAAAACCGGTTATCTTGATTATATCACGGCGCTTCCGGGAGGAAAGCAGCGACGAGCCAATCTGATGATGCTTCTGGAAAGGGCGTCCGATTTTGAAGCGACGAGTTATCATGGACTGTTTCATTTTGTGCGCTATATCAGTCAGCTGAAGGCGCAGGAGGTGGATTACGGGGAAGCCGGCATGCTGGATGAACATGCCGATGTGGTCAGGATCATGACGATCCATAAGAGTAAGGGATTGGAGTTCCCGGTTTGCTTTTTGTGCGGACTGGGAAAGAAGATCAACCGGAAAGATGTTTCCAGGCCTGTCCTTTTGGAAACGGAGTACGGCATCGGGCTGGATCATATCGATCCGGCGCTTCGTGTCAGACGGCCGACGATCTTAAAAAAGTCCATTGCCGATAAGATCATGACGGACGCCATTTCGGA
>WFLX010080412.1_pt1 | contig 19568 bp, 13 predicted proteins | sample 4967041 | NCBI WGS metagenome assembly WFLX01 (sample SAMN12857096, study PRJNA449069) | gut metagenome | isolation source: stool from male and female vole | host: Microtus ochrogaster | place: USA:Florida | collected 2017
ATAAACCACTTCTCCGCCTTTGCGCCCGGCTTTAGGGCCTATGTCAATTATGTAGTCGGAGGCAAGCATCATGTCCTTGTCATGCTCAACGACAATGACGGTGTTGCCTGCGTCACGCAGACGCTTCAGTGAGTCGATGAGTCGACGGTTGTCGCGCTGATGGAGACCTATGCTGGGCTCGTCGAGGATATAAAGCACATTGACAAGCTCTGATCCTATCTGGGTGGCAAGACGGATGCGCTGGCTCTCGCCGCCCGAGAGGGTAGCGCTGTTGCGGTCGAGCGACAGGTAGTCGAGGCCCACGTCGATAAGGAAGCCGAGGCGGGTGCGGATCTCCTTGATGATCTCGCGTCCGATGATGGCCTGAGTAGGCGAGAGCTTGGCCTCCAGACCTGAAATCCAGTTGTGAAGCTCCACTATGTCCATCCTCGACAGATCGGCTATATTGAGATTATCGATAAAGAAATGCAGGCTCTCCTTGCGCAGTCGGCGACCCTGACATTCGGGACACACCACACGTGAGGCAAAACGGCTCTCGCTGTCGGCCTGGGCTCCGGCGCCACGCTCCTCTCCCTCGGCCGGGACAGAGGCTTCAGGTTCGAGATAGCGGAGCAGACCGTCGAAGGAGAGCTTGTAGTTGGATATGGCGCCGCCTTCGTTGTTGATATACAGCGGTTGGGTCGTGCCGTAGAGTATGTCGGTAATCGCTTCCTCGGAGAGCGACGAGACAGGAGTGTCGAGGTTGAAACCATGATTCTCCAGCACTGCGGCCAGCTGCCAGAATATCATCTTGCTCTGATACTTTCCGAGCGGAGCGATAGCGCCGTTGCGGATGCTGCGGGAGCGGTCGGGGAAGATCTTGTCGTGGTCAATCACGAATGAATATCCCAGACCTTTGCAATGGGGACACGCTCCCTGAGGCGAGTTGAAGGAAAAGGTGTGGGGAGCCGGTTCGGGATAGCTGATGCCGCTTACAGGATCCATCAGATGCTGCGAATAATAGGCCGGCGCGGCTTCGGGATCGTCAACGTCGACGATCATCAGCTCCTTGTCGCCCTGACGAAGGGCTTCGTCGACGGTCTCGGAGATGCGCTCGCGCTCCTGAGGGGTGAGGCGGATGCGGTCTATGACGAGCTCTATCGAGTGGTTGCGGTAGCGGTCGAGTTTCATGCCCATGGTGAGCNCCTGCATCACGCCGTCAACTCTCACGCGTAAGTAACCCTTTCGGCGGAGGGTGTCAAAGAGTTCCTTGTAGTGACCCTTGCGGTTCTTTACAAGTGGGGCGAGGATGGCCACTCTCTTGCCGGAATAGCGCGAGAGCAACAGATCCACTATCTGCTCCGANGTGTATTTGATCATGGGCTCNCCTGAAATATAGCTGCGGGCTTCGGCTATGCGGGCATACAGCAGGCGCAGGAAGTCGTAGACTTCGGTGGTGGTGCCTATGGTGGAGCGTGGATTGCGGTTGATTGTCTTCTGTTCGATCGCTATGACGGGGTTGAGTCCCGAAATCTTGTCTACGTCAGGACGCTGCAGNGCACCCAGCATACCGCGGGCGTAGGATGAGAAGGTCTCGATGTAGCGTCGCTGACCCTCGGCATAGATGGTGTCGAAAGCCAGACTCGACTTGCCGCTGCCCGAGAGGCCGGTGACAACCGTCAGCGCGTCGTGGGGTATGGTCACGTCGATGTTCTTGAGGTTGTTGACGCGCGCGCCNATAACCTCAAGGCGATCCTGCGGCTCCACGGCGGGGCTGTCGTGGGAGAGATCATTGATTTTACAGGTTTCGGGCATGGCTCAGAGATTGCTCCAGTTGGGGTTGAACAGTGTTGACTTGTTTTTCGATCGGCTGAGGCTTTCGCTTTTAGGCACTACAACCTTGTAGACGGTGGAAGCGGCCTTGGAGCTGCCTTTTGAGGCTTTGGGTGCGGGCAGGCTCTTGCCACGGATCCAGGGATTGTGGTCGCGCAGCTGCAGATAGGTGGTGCCGTGCTCGCGTGCCCAGGCAGCCCAGTCGGCCACCGGAGCGGTCACTTCATACACATCGTANTCGATGGGATAGTAGAACTGATCGGGGCGGATATGGTAGCCGAATGCCGACGGATTGTCCATGATGGCTTTCATGGCGAGAAGACGGAACATATAGCGGGAGGTCTCTTCGTTGAGGTAGAGATCGTAGGCGCTTTCGGCCTGTTGGGCGGCCAGCTCGCGCGACACTCTACCCATACCGCCGTTGTAGCTCGCGGCGGCGCTCTCCCAGTTGCCGTATTTGGCGTATGCTTTCTTCAGGATGCGGCAGGCGGCACGGGTCGACAGCTCAAGATCNTAGCGCTGATCGACGCTGTCGTTGACCACAAGACCGTTCTCCCGGGCTGTGGCGGGCATGATCTGCCAGAAACCTGCGGCTCCAGCTCCCGAGCGTGCCACCGGATGAAGCGAGCTCTCGATGCAGGCAAGATAAAGCATATCCAGAGGCACTCCTTCCTCTTTCAGTATCGGTGCCATGACGGGAAAATAGCGGTTGGCGCGCTTGATGGTTGCGAGGGTGCTGCTGTGGCCGTAGGTCATGGCCGTGATCTCGCGGTCGAAGCGCTCATACATATCTTCGCGGTCGAGATCGACCTTTTCGCCGCAGAGCTCCACTGTCCGTGGAATGTCGGGAGAATATACGGGGCTGTAGGGGGTGGTGTTGACATCACCGGCTGCTACGGGCTCTGCAACTGCCTGCGTACAGCCGCTTAGTGCTGCGGAGGTAGCGATAGCGATGAGTGCTGACAATATGTTGATGCGGATATTCATAGTCTTGGAATGTTAATTAAGATTCTTTAGANTGGGGTAATATTGAAAATGGTTGGAAACTCTTGGTTAGCGTTGACCGATTATGTTTATATCGCCCGAAAGATTATAACGGCGGCCATCGGAACCCACTGCCTTGATNACATAATAGTAGACTCCTGCGGGAGCGAGCCGACCGTTGATGCGGCCGTCCCATCCTTGCGACGGATCTGTGAGATGGGCCACTCTCTTTCCGGAGCGCGTGAAGATCTCGCAGTCAAAATCCACTATGGATCGGTAGCTTACGCGCCATTCGTCGTTCTGCCCTTCGGATGTGCCGGGAGAGAANGCATTGGGACATTTGATGTCGCTNTCGCCGATATTGACCTCGTATGTATCGCTCACATATTCGCATGATCCGTCGGCGTTGGCGGCCACAAAGCGGATATATGTCACGCCGCTTTCGCGGAAACTGTAGGTCATCACCGGATCGGTAAACCGCAGATCGATAATCGTGAAGTCGGGGTCGGATGCAAATTGCCATTCGGTGAACGCTACAGCNTCGGTCACGGTGGCTTCGAATTCAATGTCGACAGGAGCCGAGCCTCCGAGGCTGTTGCCGGNGTCTTCGGAGGTCTGCTGATTGCCCGGAAGGGTGATCTGCGGTTGCCTTACGTCGACAGTAGCTGCCACAGCGGTGGCTTCGGTCAGATCTGTCGCGGCATAAGCCGCATNGCCCCACGAGCGTCTGAAGCGGTCGCCTTCGATCATGAAGCGGGTCGAAGTGAGCGGCGCCTCGACATGCAGCTCGGAATGGAGATAGGAGAAATTCTCCGTCACCTCATGAGGCTGATAGTTCCCGGCATCCTTATCGTAGACAAGAGTGGTGTAGGAAACGTGTATCTGGCGGTCGATTTCAATGCCGCGCCCGTTGACTGAGAAGTATGTCATGCGAGCGCCCTCTCCATCGGCNCGGAGGGTGACGGATCCGCAGTCGGATGAGGCTACCGACAAGTTATCGATCTCAAACGGTTTAGTGGCATAATCGGTGACCCAGAAGCAATGCTGGCGGTTGTTTTCGGTCACGATATAGCCCATATCGGGCCGGAGGTCGGAGAGGGTGTATCCTTCGGCACCGGGTATTGGCTCGGCATATCCAGCTCCAAGGGTCGAGAAGCGGCTCCATGTCACCGATGCCCCGGGCACAGATGGGGTGTAGGTGGCCGACAAGGGAANATTGCCCGAGGAATCGACAACAAACACACCCGCCAGCCCTGCCGAGCGCTCCGGCTCGATGGCTACGGCTGGATGTGAGCCACCGGCGATGGTAACCGCGGGAGTGGCTGCCAACGCTGATACGACCGACAGGGTCAGTGAGGTGATAAGAGATTCTATCCTTTTCATCCGGAGCATTTAACTTACAAAGATAGCAAATTCCGTCCATTTATTCATATATGGGCTACCTCTCATTTTTCATTTTTAACTATTTTTGATACCCGTAATCAAAATTTTATTCTTAAAGCACGGCAGGAGAGAAGATGACGAAAAACCGGATATAAAAATGAGTCTTAAGCCAAGGAAATATTGCAAAAAAGTGTAATTTTGCAAAACTCTTTAATGGAATGCACAATGAAGTCCGACGGTAGATACGCACCTTCTGATATATCCCTTGACTCATCGGCTGTTAAGATTGAACGGCGGATAATGGTGATCGGGGAGTTGCTCCGTATGCTTCATCGGGATCGCATCAATTTCAGATCTAAAGTTCAAAGGAATAATTCTCTTTGGAATAAATCACAACAGAGCAGGTTGATTGAATCAATTCTTCTTAATCTGCCATTGCCTAGTTTTTATTTTGAATATAATGATTTGTCAGGAGATTTTTTCGTTGTGGATGGTTTGCAACGTCTGACAGCATTATACGACTTTGTTTCGGGAAGACTAAAGTTGACAGGACTTGATTTTCTAAAGGAATATGAAGGTAAGACATGGGATTGCCTTTCCTTTTATGACCGAATGCGTATCAATAGTGCGGAGATAGTGGCGTATTTGATTGACGGTCGTGCCTCGTATGATGTCAAATTTGTCATTTTCAGCCGACTGAATAATGAGGGCGTACCTTTGAATTCACAAGAAATCCGTAATGGAATGTTTCCTGATGCGACAGAAAGAGTGCTTAAACCACTTGCTGATGTGCCAGAGTTTAGAAGTCTCGGTATTCGGGATAACCGAATGATAGATACCGAGTATGTGCTAAGATTTTTGGCTTTCTTTATTACCGATTATAGAGAGTATCAAGGTAAAATGGACTATTTCTTGAATGAAACAATGTCGAAAATTCGGCATTTCTCTGCTTCTGAAATAGACCGTCTGAGATCTTTATTTTCACAATCCATACAAACCGCCCGGCTTCTTGTCGGGGAGAAGGTTTTCAGAAAACCGGGAAAAAAGAAAAAGAGTCCGATGTCGAAGGCTTTGTTCGAAACTCTGACTGTGGTCATCGCAAGAAACATTGATGCGATATCAAAGATCGATGTTGACAGCTTCCGTAGGGATTACACTCAACTCTTCTCCTCCCCAGACTTCCAAAAATCTTTGTCCACTAATACCAGTGATAGGCATGCGGTTATAGTGCGTTTTGAAAAAACTGAACAAGTATTTCAAAATTTGATTAAAAAAAATGATCACACGGTATAAAATCCATAATTTTAAGATCCATACCGATACCGATATGCGGATGGCTCCCCTGACTATTTTGACTGGAATGAATGGGATGGGGAAATCATCGGTTATGCAATCGATGCTCATTCTGCGGGAGTCTGTCTTAAAGCGTGATTTTCCTAAGCAATTAAATCTTCTGGGCTACTCTTTTAAGATAGGGAAACCGATATCTCTTTTAAACTGGGACATAAAGGAGAAACCTGATCAATTGGGCCTGTCATTCACCTTTGATAATAAGGATGAAATAAACTTCACTTTTCTATATCCTCTTTCCTCTCCTAATGAGACTCGGCTATTAGCATATCCCGGGGTTGATATGCCTGCCTATGAGGATTTAGAAAGTTATTCCTTATTCAAACATGGCGGTGTGCAATATCTAAGTGCATTCAGAGAAGGTCCCCAAAGTAGCTATGGGAGCGACACGACAATTGTTAATGACTTCAGGGAACTCTCTAAGGAAATGGGTAAAGGAGAATATACGGTTTATTTTCTCGCCAGATATGGGAATGAAAATATCACGGTCACCAGTATGTTGTATGATGGTGAAGAGGATAATGTAAAGACATTGCGAGGACAGGTAGACAAGTGGTTGCGAGAAATATCACCAGATATTTCAGTCCAGCTTGTTAAGGAGACGGATAACCAGTATTCCCTGAGGTATCTTTATCGTAGAGAGGGAAAAGGTAACAGTGAGGTAGAGGCTATCAATACCGGATTTGGTGTTTCGTATGTTCTCTCGGTTGTCGTTGCATTGCTTGCAGCACATCCCGGTGACATAATAATGATTGAAAATCCCGAGGCTCATATTCATCCTTCGGCTCAGTCTGCACTCATGCGGCTTATCTCAAAGGCTTGTGCGGGAGGTGTACAGGTAATTTTAGAAACTCATAGCGACCACATTGTTAATGGTGCTCTTGTGAATCTAAAACTTAAGCAGCTTAAGACTGAAGATGTGGCAATTTATTTCTTTGATAGGGATAATAGCTCGGTGCCGGTTGAGGTAATTCCCCTAAAAATTGGAAATGACTGCCGGATAAAGAAATCTCCGGCGCGATTCTTCTCTCAGATGAATTCTGATTTAGACATTCTTTTTGACGTATGAGAAAGGTCATTGTTCTTTTGAAAGAAGAGGAGGTTTCGAAGATCAGGCCGTATCTCATCAAGCTCTNTGAGGTTCAAAGGANGATAGAGAATGAAGCGCATGANGNATTCTTTGATGAGAAACTTTTCATTGATCTTATAAAGAAANTNCCAGAGGACAAATCTTATCCTCCTGTTAAATCCATACGAAATGCATTTAGCGAATGGACAGATTACCAAGAGTTAGGCACACCAGTAGATGTGTCGATAAGAGATATGATCCTTAAGGGAGATATTTTGGGGGTGTGCATATTGTATCCGGATGAACTTATTGTTGATCATTCAAGAATTGGGAAAACACATCTTGTTTTAAATGAGATGAATAATGGTGCTTATAGCAAATCCCATGAATTGAATCTCCTTCCTTGCGATGAGATAATTATCAATCAGTGGTTTAATGAAAATCGGGAACCNGGACGAAAGTTCGATGAAAATTATCTCAAACATTCACGGTTTAAAACGAGATACGTTGATGGTGAAGAGGTCTCACCCTTAAGTATTCCTGAAAATGAAATCAAGGATGCATTGAAAAGAGCGGTCGGAACAAAAGGTCAGAAGCGAATATACTTTTATGACAGCNACAATAAAATGATTTTGGTCTTTTACAATGAGAATTCGTTACAGCATCTTTTTCATGGTCACAGTATTAATAGGGAAAAGAAAAAGGAAGAGGAGCAAAAGATCCATCCGATGACCCAAAAAAAGTTGTCAAAAGTATTTGGATATAGACGAGGTTGAGATTCTATTATATAGAAAACATGCCCGGGCAATTTGCGGGGGTCAGTCGGCAAAAAGGTCGGCGAGGATGGTGTCGGTGATCAGCCAGGAGGATTCAGGTATAGTGAGGGTGTCGTTTGCAAGGATGAGTTCGCCACGTTTGATCCATCGGTTTGCCCGTCTGAGCATTGTGTTGCGCAGAGTGGGNTCAAGGCGGGTCGTGTCGATGCCGTCGGCGGTGCGGAGTCCGAGCATAAGCTGTTCGTCAAATCTCTGTGCCTCGGTGAGGGTTTCGGTCATTGCGGTAGCTNCGGTCGGATGNTCAAGATATTGCCGGATGGATGATACNTTGGCGCTCCGGTGGTTATGCCCGTCGTAGCTGTGGGCCGATGGGCCGAGCCCGAGATACGGATTGGCNGGATCCCAGTATGACGAGTTGTGGCGCGAGCGCCGCCCGGGCAATGCAAAGTTGCTGATCTCGTAGTGCTCATATCCCGCCGCAGCGAGCGATGCACATAAGATCGAGTAATAACTTTCGGCCTCGGTGTCGGTGGCCTGACTGATGCGTCCCGCTTCAAGATCTCGGGTCAGACGGGTTCCCGGCTCATAACTGAGCAGATAGGCTGAGATATGTTCAGGCCTCTTGGTCAGCAACAGGTCTATTGATTGACTGAACGACTCCAAAGTCTGTCCCGGCAAACCGTAGATGAGATCGCAGCTCATGTTATTGATTCCTGCCGCTCTCAGAAGGTCGATCGCCTGTAGGGCCGACAACGAGTCGTGGCGACGGCTGATCGCTTTCAGCTCGCTGTCAATAAGGCTCTGCACCCCCATACTCACGCGATTGACTCCGGCGCTGGAAATTGTNGCNGCATATTCCGGAGTTATGTCGTCGGGATTCACTTCGACGGTNACTTCNGCCTCCGGTCGGGCCACGGACAGTNCGGCTCCGAGAAGCCGGGTGATTTCTTCTGCCGGTAGCACCGACGGTGTTCCNCCTCCGATATACACGGTGTCAAAGGGGGATGAGAATTGATCTGCCCGAGCTCCAAGTTCTGCAATAAGTGAGTCGACAAAACGGGTTGCGTCGAGGCTCCGGGAGGCAACGGAATAGAAGTCGCAGTAAGCGCACTTGGATCGGCAAAAGGGGATATGGATNTAGAGTCCGGCCACGGGGTGATTATGGTNTGTCAGGATTTGACTTCGGGTGGAGAGCAGATGGCTTTGAAGCGGCAGAAGGTGCAATGCCGTCCGTTGTAGGCGGGATCGTTGACAAGAGCGTCAAAGGGAGTAGTGTCATCGAAAATCCTGTTGATGACACCCGCCAGCTCTGACTCAAAAGTCTCGATATANTCCCTGTAGTCTTCAATCGTCTTACCACCCAGAGTGAGCGGAGGCAGACCCTCTGTAAAAAGGGTCTTGGTGAGATAGACATACGGCTGTATCGGGCCCTCGTAGCCTGTAAGGCGTGAGTAGCACAGACAATAGAACATGAGCTGAAACAGCACTTTAGGCCTGTCCTGAAGGCTGTTGTCAAACGACGATTCAATCGATTTGAAGCTCAGTTTGTCCTTGCCGGTTTTGTAGTCGACAAAGCGCATGCTCCCGCCCGGTCCGGCAAAGTCGATGCGGTCGATCACCTGACGGATATTCAGCGGCGGCTGATCGGGCGACAGCTTTACCTGACCGTTGAGCGGCACTTCCGCTCCCTCAAACACAAATTGGCCATATTTCTCAGCTTCAATGCGAAGCATCCGGCATATAAGCTCAACCATTATTCCGCCGAGCACTTTGGNCTCGCCGCGCAGTGGGTCGAGACGGTCGGGNTCATCTTTCTTGCTCAGGTGGAGGTAGTGACGGTTGACGGCGGCCGTGACAAGCCGCATGATACGTTTGCGGTCGCTGGCCGTAGCTTCGAGAGCTTCGCGGTAGATGGTTGAGTTGCCACTCTCCTCGGCCAGAGACAGATAGAGACGCTCGGCAACTTCATGGACTATCTGCCCGTAGGTCGACCAGTCGATGAAGTCGGAGCCGTCTGTCTCCGATCGGAATTTGAGTCCTTCTACAGTCTCCAGATAAAATTGCAGCGGACAATTGATATAGGTGTTGAGCGACGAGGCCGAAAGATTTTTCCCCGAGCCGGGACGCTTGAACTCCTCAAGCCGAGCCATCACTTCCGGGCTCTTGGGGATCGACAGAGCCGGGCGGGTATCACCCGGGAGTCGCGGGAACACTGCCGACAGGTGGCGTATGCCTGTCTCGGGATAGAGATAGAGCAGCTGGGTGAGGTAGCGCGACATCTCGCCTATCTTTTCGATGCCGACTGTTCGGGCATCGTAGAGCAGGGTGATCCGGCTGGCCCTCGAAAGCAAGCGGAAGAAGTAGTAGCCGTAGACGCTCTCGGCNAGATCCTTGCCCGGCAGACCGAAAGCATGGCGGAGCGCCTCGGGGATAAACGACGGNCGCGAGTGGCGGCGTGGATAGATGCTTTCGTTCATCGACAGCATGATGATATTGTCNAAGTCGAGAGCGCGGGTCTCGAGAACACCCATTATCTGGACTCCACGCAAGGGCTCGCCTGTGAAATTTACGGTTGCCGAGGACAGTGCGCGTTCAAGGAGCGATGCCATTGTGGTCTCGCGCATGGTCACTCCTCTGAGTCTGAATGCCTCTACAAGCTCGTCGAGAGCCGCCCGGTAAGCCATCAGGAAGCGGCGCTCGACCGGGCGTGTCTCCTCGTCGGCATAGGATGAGAAGAGCTCGATCAGGCCGGTGAAATATGCCGCAGTGTCGTCGAGCGACGATACTGCGGCCGCGCTGATGGGGCGNAACAACGGTGCAAGATCGGGATAGCTCTCAATCAACTCGGCGGCATCAAGACTGAAAAGGCGGCGCTCCCTGATCTCGCGNAGCAATCTCTCGGATGACTGCGGTGCAACGGCCTTTATCACCGGCTGCGAGAGCAGGGCCACAACATCCTCATAGAAAAAAGCCAACCGCCCCCCGACTGTTCTTATCCTGCGTTGAAGACTTGTCGCGGCCTTCATCACGGCAGCAACGGGAGTCAGTTTCATCGGAAATCCCATAGTGACATTGGTAGTCGTTATGGAATCCGGAATATGGCTTAGTACAGGCATGAGCAGGCTCTCGTCGGCCAGGACAATGGCGGTGTCGGTGCCGGTGCTGTCCTCGGGGCCGGCTCCGACGAGTCCTTCCCTGTTCCATTCACCGAGCCGGTCGGCTGCCACCTTGGCCTGACCTACGCTTGAGGCCACGCCGATCACTTCTATCTCAGGAGCGGCAGTCCGTTCTTCCTCCTCGATCTCGTAGCGCGACGGAAACATACCGGCACCGTTGAGTGCCATCCATCCGGCTTTGTTACCTTCGAGGGAAAAGGCCGGCGAGGCCGTGTCCCAATAAAAGTCGGCTATGCCGCTGCGCTTGAGTGTCTCGAAAACGGCGATCTCCGCCGTCGAGAGCATATTGAAGCCTATAAATATATATCGGTCGGCGCGGTTTGGAATAGCCTCGATACCTTTCTCTTTCAGCACCCGGGCAGCGTTGCGGAATATCTGGCCGGAGGTGGCATAGCCATCGTCGGCCAGAAGGGTGTTGAAGCGGGCGTAAAGAGGCTCCAGTATCATCCATAGCTTTACGAACTTGGCGGCGTTGCCCGCATCGCGGCTACCTTTGCGGTCGATATGGGTCCAGAATCGCTCCACCTCATCGCCGTCGGCGCGGGGCTGCCNGTNGAGACCCGGTGCATCCTCGCCCCAGTACCNACGNATTATCTCCCTCTGCGTGTCGGTGAGATAGGTCGAATNGATCTCCCTCAGCTCCNCGATGNTGGTAAACAGTTCGCCGGGATTGGCCAGATAGCGGTCAACATCGTTGAAGTCGGCAAGCAAGATCTCGCCCCAGAACATGAAGCGGTCAAAGTCTGACACTGAATCGGGCGCGATGGTGCGGTAGGCGTCGTAGAGTGTGGCGAGCTGCATGAACCGCGGAGCCTCGGCGTAGGGCGACAGCGATTCGAGGAAATCGGCTATGGTCACAGCCTCGGGCTCGATGTGCGGCCAGGCTATTTCGAGATCGAGATAACGGAGGAAAAATGTGGCACTTCGCTTGTTGGGAAACACGAAGCAGAAACGCGATATCTCATCAGGGGTGTGGCGCTTCGCATATTCGCGGGCAATCTGGCGGAGGAGCGGGGTCATTTCTTAGGCGGGATGAGAAGCATTATCACCTTAATGGCCAGATCGAAGGCCACTATGCGGATATTGGCGTTGCCGAGGATGTCGCGTTTGGCATCGGCAAACTCGCGGATCAGAGGCTCGGCATTGGCTTCGGTGATGAACCGGCAGAAATTTTTGGCAAAAGCATCCTCGTCGGGGGTGAGATAGACCAGATGCGAGGCCCGTCCCGCAATGTGGGCCATGAAATTCTCGCGTATCTGTCCGGCGGCGTAGTCGCAGAATGTGGCAGCGCGGTCGCGCCCGTCAGCAGCCAGATCGGCGCTCCATCTCCGCAGCTCAGCCACGTTTCGCTGATAGGCCAGGCGCATCAGCTCAATGAAGCGGGGCAGGAGAGTGCGGGTCCAGGTGTTGGCGCTCACGAGGGTAAGGGCCTTGCGCATACTGCCTCGGGCGGTGTGGGCCGTGGCCTCGGCGGCTGCGGGGTCGAGCCCGTAGCGGTCGGTGAGCCACGCGGCTATGGCGCTGTCGGCGTAACGGTCCACCTTCACGCGCTGGAGGCGGCTGTAGACGGTAGGGAGCAGCCGCGACGGATCGTCCGACGCAAGGATCAGGCATGTCCCCTCGTATGGCTCCTCTATCATCTTGAGCAGCTTGTTGGAGCACTCGGTGTTCATCCGCTCGGGCAGCCACCACACCACGGTCTTGTAGCGTGAGTTAAGGTTGGTGATCGATAGCTTGCGGATCAGGTCGGCGCTCTCCGAGGCATAGGTGATGAGCGACGAGCCTTTCTTGCCGAGCGAGTCGGTCCAGGCGTCTATGTCCATGAACAGTCGCGGCGAAGGAGCCTCTACGGCGAGAAAGTCGCGCCACTCCGGAGCGAAGTCGTCGCTCACCGGCGCGTGNTCCATCTTCTCGGTGCGGGTCACGGGATAGACATAAAATGTGTCCAGATGGTTGAGCGACGCGCTCTGCCGGCANGACGGACAGTGGCCGCAGCTGTCGGTGTCGCCCTGCTTCCTGCCCGTGCAGTGGATGTATTGAGCGAATGCCCGGGCGAGAGCCATCTTGCCTATCCCCGCCGGGCCTTCGAGCATGACGGCATGGGGCAACCGTCCCGAATCGACGAGACTCCGCAGATGGGCCTTCACGGCATCATGACCGGGGATGTCGGCAAATCTCATGGCGCAACAACTATCCTGATATTATCCGAAGACAGCTTTGAGGGCGCGCCTTACGCTCTCGGTGGCATTGAGCGAGTAGAGATGTACCGACGGAACTCCCGCAGCATAGAGCTCGCGCATCTGGGCGGTGAGCCACTCCACTCCCACCTCTTTCACAGCNGCGGCATTGTCGCCGCAGGCGGCAACGGCGTTGACCAGATCCGAAGGGAGGTCGCAGTGGAATACTCGGGGCAGGAGCGTGAGCTGTCCGGGGGTGCTGATCGGCTTGAGGCCGGGAATGATGGGCACGTTGATCCCGGCAGCGCGGCATCGTCTGACGAAGTCAAAATACTTGCTGTTGTCAAAACACATCTGCGTCACGACATATTCGGCNCCGTTGTCAANCTTGTGGCGGAGCCACTGCAGGTCGATGTCGGCGTTGGGTGCCTCCTCGTGTTTCTCCGGATAGCCCGCCACGCCGTAGCTGAAAGCNGGGCGCGAGCCGCCGGTGACGATTTCCATCTCCGTGCCGTCGATAAAAAATCCTTTGTTGAATTCGTTGACCTGACTCTGGAGCTCGGAGGCATGGGAGTGGCCGCCCGGATTGGGAGTGAAGCGGCTCTCGTGGCGCGCCTTGTCGCCCCGGAGCAGAAGGAGATTGGTGATCCCGAGAAAGTTAAGGTCGATCAGGGCATATTCGGTCTCGAGTTTGGAGTAGCCTGAGCAGATGATGTGGGGCACTGCCGGAATGCCGTAGCGCTGCTGGATGGCGGCGGCTACGGCCACTGTGCCGGGNCGCGAGCGCTCGCTCACGCGCTGATAGAGCCCGTCGGCGCTCTGGCGGAAGACTATCTCGGAGCGGTGGGTGGTGATGTTGATATACCGCGGGCCGAATTCAAGCAGACGGTCTATGTTGTCGAACAGCTGGCCAATGCCGCGGCCTTTGAGGGGCGGCAGCACTTCGATCGAAAAGTTTCTGTCCGATTGTGATATGAGTTGAGGTATTGTCATCATGGTGGTTTGTGACTGACTGGGAGCGGGCTCAGTCGTGATGATATGGCTCTCCGCGGAGGATTGTCATGGCGCGGTAGAGCTGTTCGGTAAAGAACAGNCGCACGAGCTCGTGGGGAAAGGTCATNTGCGAGAGNGAGATCAGCGCGTCGGCGCGTTTCCTGACGGCTTCGGAGAANCCGTAGGGACCGCCCACGACAAAGACGATGCGCTTGCTGATGCCGGCGGCCATGCGCTTCTGGAGCTCCGTGGCAAACTCCCGCGAGGTGTATTCGCGTCCGTGCTCGTCGAGCAGCCACACGAAGTCGCTCGGCTTGATGGCGTCGAGCAGAGCCGCGCCCTCGGCTTCGCGCTGCTTTTCCTCCGTGGTGGCCCGGGTGGCGCGTACATCGGCTACAGACGTATGGGTGAAGTCGATATACCTCTCTACGCGCGTGGCATAGTTAGTGGTCGCACGCGCTATGGCGGCATCGGTCGTGCGTCCTACTGTGAGCAGGCATATTTTCATAATTAAGGCTTTTTTCCTAATTTTGCACAAAGATACAAAAAAATCCCCCTATACCCATCCACAACGATGAAAACTACAGAGCAGCTTACTGACGATCTTCTCACTCTCGCCTTTGCCGAAGATATAGGCGACGGCGATCACACCACCCTCTCCACCATCCCGGCCGATGCCCGCGGGCGGCAGCGCCTCATAATAAAGGAGGAGGGAATCCTGGCCGGTGTCGATGTGGCGCGCCGTGTGTTCGAGCGCCTCGATCCGGAGCTGAAAATGACTGTGATGATACCCGACGGCTCTCATGTCAAGCCCGGCGACGTGGCTTTCGAGGTGGAGGGTCCGGTGAAATCACTGCTCCAGGCCGAGCGCACCATGCTCAACATCATGCAGCGCATGAGCGGCATCGCAACCACCACCGCCCGCTATCAGGACCGGCTGAAGGGTCTGAAGACCAAGGTGCTCGACACACGCAAGACCACTCCCGGAATGCGTATGCTCGAAAAAGAGGCCGTGAGGATCGGTGGTGGCACCAACCATCGCATCGGTCTCTTCGACATGATCCTGATCAAGGACAATCATGTTGACTTTGCGGGCGGAATACCTCAGGCCGTNGAGTCGGCCCGCCGCTATCTCAAGGAGCGCGGCAAGGATCTGAAGATCGAGGTAGAGGTGCGCAACACCCCCGAGATCCTGCAGGCTCTCGAAGCCGGTGTTGACCGCATCATGCTCGACAACTTCACCCCCGAGGCAACAGCCGAGGCCGTAAAGCTGATCAATGGGCGGGCCGAGGTAGAGAGCTCGGGCGGCATCACTCTCGACACCCTCCGCGCCTACGGCGAAGCCGGAGTCGACTTCATCTCGGTCGGCGCGCTCACCCATTCGGTCAAGAGCCTCGACATGAGCTTCAAGGCAGCCAAATAAGAATAGGCCGGTAAGATATACAGCGATCGCGCTGACGGAGATTGGATCCGTCAGCGCGATCGCTGTTGTTAGGGTCAGTGTGGCANGCCGGTNACTCGGCGGGATCGAGGATCACCACGCGATAGTTGTTCTGCTCTTTCAGAGCCTTGACAAAGGCGGCCACATCGGCTTCGGTGATGGCGTTGACGCTCTCCGAAGCGCCGTTGAATGTGTCGACGCCGTTGAGGGTAACACCCATCAGGCCGTTCATCCAGCCCGAGTTCTCCTCGGGAGCCGAGGCATATTGCTTGTTCATGAACTCCTTGGCCTTGGCAAGCTCCTGAGGCTCCACGCTCTCGGCCATCTCGGCTATCTGTCCGGCTATGATGTCGAGCACCTTGTCGCGCATCTCCGGCTTCATCGGAAATTGGGTTGAGATCGAGGTGTTCTGATTGCCGACGCGATCCATGCTGCCCGAGGCGAAGATCGAGTAGACGGCGCCCTCGCGTTCGCGCACTATCTCGAGCAGGCGGTTGGAGAGGATCTGTCCGGCTATCGAGGCGAGCTGCTGGTTGCGCAGGGTGTAGGGCATATCGCCGAAGAGGGTGACGAAAGCGTAGGTCTGCGGGGTCTGCATGGCCATGGTCTCGATCGAGGTNCCGGTGCCGGACACCATGTCGAGGCTATGGTTGATCCTGACGGGCTGCTTCGAGGTGGAGTTGGCGGGATCGGAGGGGAGCGATGCGATATACTGGTCGATAAGGGGAATGATGGAGTCGGTCATGAAGTCGCCCACGAATATAAAGGTATAGTCGGCGGCATTGGCTGTCAGTCCGGCGGCAATCGAGGTGATCTCGTCGCGGCGCACCATCGAGAGGGTCTCGGGTGTCACCGGGCGCTTCTTGGGCGATGAAAACAGATTGTTGTAGAGCGCCGATTCAAAGCCATATTCGGGAGTCGACACCTGATTGTGGAGCAGGGCATCATACTGGCTCAGGAGGGCTTCAAACTCGTCGGGCTGCAGTTCGATGTCGGTCATGGTCATGTAGATCAGCTCCATGAGATAACGCAGGTCGCCGGGAGTCGACGAGCCGGTCATGTAGCGCAGGTAGTCGTCGGTGCCGAATTTGAGTCCGACCCGCTTCCCGGCCAGATATTTCTTCAGGTCGCTGTAGGAGAGCTTGCCCAGACCCGACTCCGAGAGCATATCGTCGAGCATCAGTATCGACGGGGCGAGCGAATCGGGGAGCCATGCCGTGCCTCCGAGGGCCGCGGCGCGGAACAGAATCTCGCCCTTGCGCAGATCGGTGGGCTTGAGGATCACCGTGGCTCCGTTGCTCAGGGTGAGGCGTGTGGCGCCGAAAGCGGGGATCTCCTCGGTGGCCGTCACGCTCCCCTTGGCCGGGAGCTGCTCGATCAGCTTGTCGGGAGCGTCGGCATCGGCCAGAGGCGCGATATCCTCGGCATCCACGGCGGCGAGGGCGGCCGAGATCGACTGCTCGGTAGGATAGGCCGCTTTGGAGTCGGCGGGCAGATCGGGCATGAGGATCATCACCACACGGTTGTCGGGCGAGGAAACTGCAGATGTGAAGGCCTCGTTGATGGCGTTGATGTCGACGTTGGCGGCTATCTGCTTGGCCAGCTGATAGCGGGTCTCGATCGAGGGGGCGGCCACGGAGTCGGTGAAGTGGTTGATGAGCTCCTTGACAAAGACGGCGTTCTCGCGGGCGTCGCGGGCNTTGTAGGCCTGCTCCATCGCCGAGAGATAGCGCGAGCGGGCGCGCTCATACTCGCCGGGGGTGAATCCGCCNCGGGCCGCGCGGAGCACCTCGCGGTANGCTGCTGCCAGTGGAGCGGCCAGATCCGACGGATCGCGCGCCAGGACGGTGAGGGTGAATCCGTCGGCTGTCTTGGCAAGGAAATATTCGCCGAATGAGGCAAAAGCCTGGGCAAACACCGAGCCGGGGCGCGACGAGATGTCGTGGAGGCGCTCGTTGAGCATCTGGGCTATCATGCTCTCGACATAATTGTTGAGATAGTGGAGGGGAGTGGAGCGCAGAGGGGCTTCCATGCGCGGCTGCTTCCACATCATCTGTGCCAGCGGATACTGCATCTCCGAGTCGTGGCCTATGGCTATGATGGTGCCGCTGTGGTCGGGCACCGGCTCGTAGAAGCGCACCGGGGCATCGGCCGGCATCTCGATGTCCGAGAACATCTCCTTGATCCGGGCCTCGATGCGGGCCGGGTCGATGTCNCCCACCACTATGATGCCCTGCTGATCGGGCCGNTACCAGCGCTCATAGTAGTCGCGCAGCGCCTGATAGGGGAAGTTGTCCACCACCTCCATCGTGCCGATAGGGAGGCGGTAGGCGTAGCGCGAGCCCGAGTAGATCACCGGGAGCAGATCGCTCACTATGCGCATCTGCCCCACGTTGGTGGTGCGCCACTCCTCGTGGATCACGGCGCGCTCGGCGTCGATCTCCTCCGGCAGGAGCAGCAGGTCGTTGGCCCAGTCGTGGAGGATGAGCAGGCAGGAGTCCTGCACCCCNTCGCGTGCCACNNGCACNTTGGTGATCATNTAGATGGTCTCGTCAACGCCGGTCTGGGCATTGAGGTTGTAGCCGAACTTCACGCCTACGCTCTCGAGCCATTTGATCAGCTCCTTGTCGGGGAAGTGGGTGGTGCCGTTGAAGCACATGTGCTCGAGGAAGTGGGCCAGGCCGCGCTGGTTGTCCTCCTCCAGGATCGAGCCCACGCGCTGGGCAATGTAGAAGTCGGCCTGCCCCTTGGGGCGCTCGTTGTGGCGGATGTAATAGGTCAGTCCGTTGGGCAGGGTGCCGGTCACCACGGCTGAGTCCAGCGGCAGCTGCGGCATCGTCTGAGCATTTGCGCCGACAGCGAGCAAGGCTGTCAGCGCAAACACAAATCGTATGATATATCGTCTCATCTCAGGAGGGGGAAGATTATTTGAGCTTGGCGAGGGCCTCGGCTATGCGGCGCATGGCCTCGCGGATGTTGTCGTCGCTGGTGGCGTAGCTCAGGCGGATGTAGCCGGGGAGGCAGAAGGCGTCGCCCGACACGGTTGCCACATGAGCCTCCTCAAGCAGATACATGCAGAGGTCGGGGGCGTCCTTGATGGTCCACTTGCCGCAGCTCTTGCCGAAGTAGCTCGACACCTCGGGGAAGAGATAGAAGGCGCCGTCGGGCTTGTTGACCTTGAGGCCGGGGATTTGGCTGGCGAGCTCGACCACGAGGTTGCGGCGGCGCTCAAAGGCCTGGCGCATCTCCTCTACACACTCCTGCGAGCCGGTATAGGCGGCCTCGGCTGCCTTCTGGGCTATCGACGAGGGACCGGATGTGTACTGGCTCTGGAGCTTGCTCACGGCTTTGGCTATTGCCGTCGGGGCGGCGCAGAAACCGATGCGCCAGCCGGTCATGGCGTAGGCTTTCGACACACCGTTGATCACCACCGTGCGGTCGGCGATATGCTCGAACGAGCCGAGCGACGTGTAGGCGCCCGTGTAGTTGATGTGCTGATAGATCTCGTCGGCGAGCACTATGATGTCGGGATATTCGGCAAGCACCTCGACGAGCTCCGTGAGCTCCTCGCGGGTGTAGACGCTGCCGGTGGGGTTGCTCGGCGAGCAGATCAGCACCATGCGGGTGCGGGGGGTGATGGCGTCGCGGAGCTGCTGCGCGGTGATCTTGAAGTTCTGCTCGATGCTTGCGGGCACGAGCACGTTGGTGCCGCCGGCGAGCTTCACCATCTCGACATAGCTCACCCATGCCGGGGTGGGGATGATCACCTCGTCGCCCGGGTTGATCGTGGCGAGGATCACGTTGCAGAGGGCCTGCTTTGCGCCGTTGCCCACAACGATCTGCGCCGGATCGTAGACCACGCCGTTGTTGCGGGCCAGATCGTCGACNATAGCNTTGCGGAGCGAGAGATAGCCGCCAACGGGGGTGTAGAAGGTAAAGTTTTCGTCGATGGCGCGCTTGGCGGCCTCCTTGATGTGGTGGGGGGTGTTGAAGTCGGGTTCGCCCACCGACAGGTTGATAACGTCTACGCCTTGGGCGCGCAATTCGCTGCTCTTCTGCGACATAGCGAGAGTGGCCGACGGAGCGAGCGACTCTACGCGCTGTGAAATCTGTGTCATATCGTGAATGTGAGTATAATCGGTTGGTTAATATCTCGCAAAAATAGTCTTTAATTGCCAATCGGCAAAAAAAAATCTTGTAATGTTATGGTTTCCACGGATAAAAACCGTAATTTTGCAATGGCTTTTTGCGGCGTCGGCATGGCGTCGCGCTATCACGTTGCAACTAATAATCAATCTATCATAACCAAAATGCGAAGAAAAAGTAATCTTCTCGCAGCAATAGGTGTGCCGCTGCTCACCCTCTTGCTCACGATCGCGGCCTCCCTCTCCCTGGGCGCCCAGCAGC